>Ga0209262_10000258_pt1 | contig 27922 bp, 21 predicted proteins | sample Lowcelwee11metaG_FD_187171 | JGI IMG/M metagenome (GOLD analysis project Ga0209262, IMG submission 187171) | Freshwater pond sediment microbial communities from the University of Edinburgh, under environmental carbon perturbations - Low... | ecosystem: Environmental > Aquatic > Freshwater >... | reverse complement strand
AAACAGTAAAGAAGTTCTTATCTGTCTTCCTATGGAGCCTCTTTCCGGAAATATAGATAAAGACAAGTTCAAGATATTAAAAGGAATGAACAGTTTTACGATAAATGTTATTCTTGATAAAGTAACCGAGATGATGCCTAAAGCGATCGGTCTTATAAATTATAAAGGATCTAAAGCTGTTTCGGATTATGAAACTATGGATTCCTTTTTTAAAAGCCTTGTAAAACGGGATCTTGTTTATGTTGAAAATCCTACCGGCGGAGAATCCTTTTCCGAGCTGCTTTCTAATGAATACGGGATAGATTACATTTCCCGGGTGCATTATTTTGATTCATACAGGTCGCTTAAAAGTGATTTCCAGAATATTGCCGATGATGTTTTGAACGGTAAAGACGCGATAATAGTAGTTGATCCGACCGAAGATAATTATAATTTCATAACTACCGAACTTTCAGAAAAATATCCGGAATTAAATTATTTATCATTTTCTCAAATATCCGGTCTTAATAAATGGTAATCAAACTTTCTGCTCTCACGCTCGACAGACCCATAATTCTCGCTCCGATGGACGGCTACACTAACATTCCGTTCAGAATAATTATAAAGGAAATGAATCCTGATCTGATGTTCACCGAATTTGTAAATTCAGATGCGGTAATTCACGAAAATAAAAAAACAATTAATAAGATCAGAATACTTGACGAGGAAAGACCGGTAGCTATACAGATATTCGGACATAAACCCGAAAATATGGCAGAAGCCGCAAAAATTGTTGAGGAGATCGGTCCGGAGCTGATAGATATCAATTTCGGCTGTCCCGCACCGACAGTATCAGGTCACGGAAGCGGTGCAGCGCTCTTAAAAGATCTTCCGCTTGTTTCGAAGATATGCGAAAGCGTTGTGAAAGCGGTAAAAATTCCTGTGAGCGCAAAAACAAGGCTCGGATGGGATAATTCAGGCATAAATATTTTTCAGACAGCAAAAATATTCGAAGAATCAGGGATCAGCATGGTAACTCTTCATCCCCGCACCAAGTCCCAGAAGTTTGACGGCAAATCTGACTGGAATTATATCAGAGAACTTAAAGTCCGGCTAAAAATACCGCTGATAGGTAACGGTGATATCACAAACCCCGAAGAAGCTTTAAAAATGTTTAATGATACCGGATGCGACGGGATTATGATAGGCAGGGAAGCCGTAAAAAATCCCTGGATATTTAAACAGATCAAAAGCTATATTGACAGCGGAAACTATATAAAAGAAACTCCTATAAATGAAAGAAAAAGGTTATGCCTTAAACATTTTGATCTGTCGGTTAAATATCTGGGAGAAGTTAAAGGGATGCTTGAGATGAGAAAACTGTACCAGAATTATTTTAGAGCAATTCCGAATCTTAAAAATTTTAAGCAGAAAGTGTTTTCATCAAATGATAATGATATGATCAGGGAATTAATAATGAATATCGAAAATTATCTTGAATGATAAAAATCTATTTTAAGTTAAACAGCGACAGAATCTTATTTATTTTTTTATCCGCAGATCCAATTATTCCCGACTCAGTGTAAATATCCTCTTCCCTTAAACCTATTTTATAGATCGAGTGCCCGACATCCCATGAATTAGTGAACGGTATTTCATAATTCAGAAGTTCAAGCGCAACCGCATCCGACACAGCGATTGAGTTGATTATATAAATAAAATCAGCCGTAAATTTTCTGTATTCGAGTTTATTATGATTTAAGCATATATATGTAAATATAGACGGCAGCTGCCATTTTTTTGCGATCATGTATCCGGCCTCATTATGCGCAATTATATTGTTCAGCCGGGAAAGATCAATGCGGTTGGCGTCTTTATGAATTTCCTCATTTACTCTATCTGGAAAATAAATTGCCGTAAAAAGCTCGCCGATATCATGAAATAATGCGTAAAGAAAGAAATTTTCGGGATTGTGATTAGTCTTTCTATAGAAATTAACTTTCTCGATAATGTCTTTGCAGATATATGAAGACATTATGATCTTTTTGATAAACAGTTTAGTCATTTCGTTATTATTTAATGACAGAATTGAGCAGGTGAATAAAATATTTCTCAATGTTGTTATATCAAGCTTATTGATCACTTCGGTCATTTTATATTTCAGGTCACCCGATTCGCTTATGTCAGGATTGAAATTACAGAATACACTGAAGAAAATCTCGTGATTAATAACATAATCAGCAACAATATCCGCATTGAAACTGTCATTGCGGATATTTTTGCTTATTTCATTTACCTCTTTAGGATAATCAGGTAAATTTCTGATCAGATTCTCTACCCTTCCAAGTGTAATTATTTCATTCATATAATGAAATATCCTTTAAAGGGAGTTATTTTTTAAGGCTGTTGATTTCGTCTTCAAGCTTTTTAATATTGCTTTCTATCTCTTTTTTATCGTTTTTAAGCTTTTCAATTTTTTCTTCAGTTTCTTTTATCTTATCCTTAGAAGCTTTAATTTTTGCTTCTATATCAATAAAATCTTTTTCAATCTGAGTTATTTTTGTCTCCTGATCCTTGATCTGTTTATCGTAATCAGCATCTTGGGCGAAAGTCCCAAATGACAGAGCCAGAACTAAACCAAACAAAATAATCTTTTTCATCCGTACACCTCGAATTTTAATTATTATTAGTATAATATATTCATAAGGAAAAAATGTCAAGTTAAATTGTACATCAATGGATATTATTTATATATTTCAAGATAAAGTTCATTAAGTTTATCCGGACTTAATTCGCTTTTATAAGCAGTATTGCAGATCCTGCCGTCCTTAAGAAAATTAAATATATCGCATAATTCATAAAGACTGGCAAGGTCGTGCGAGCTTATAATAATGGTTTTACCCTTTGCTTCCTTTAAAAATCGGATAGTTGAAATAATATCTATTCTTTCTTTCAGATCTAGAGAATTAAGCGGTTCATCAAGAATTAAAATTTTTGGATCATTAAGTAAAGAAAGAGCGAAAAGTGCTTTTTTCTGCTGACCGGCCGAAAGTGATTTGAAGGGTTTTGATTTTATTTTTTCGCAGAAAGTTATCGAAATGATCTCATTAATATTTTTTCTTGTAATTTTGTTTTGCGAAAGTCCGGAAAAAGCTATCATGTTCTGCACAAGTGTAAGTCTGTCGAACGGTCTGCAGTCGTCAAGCATAAAGCCGAAACTATAATTTAAAGATTTTTCTATATCTCCCTCGTTACAATCGGTAATTCCCAGAATCAATTTAAAAAGCGTCGTCTTTCCGCTCCCGTTAGGTCCGATCACCGATGTAACCGAATTATTATTTATAACAAGATCAAGATCAGAAAGAACAGTGTTTCCGGAATAAGATTTTTTTATATTTTTTAGAGTAATTATTTTATCAGTCATTTTAACCTTTTTTATAAACACTTCCGAACATAACCAATAATATTAAAGTTTAATTAAATTATCAAGAATAAATAAAGAAAGTAAAAAAATATGAAATATGATGTCTTGACTTGTTGATTACAATAGCATATAATTAATATTTAAATCGGAGAGATGGATGAGTAAGTTTCTGGTGTTATTTTTCCCGTTCGTAATATTCGCAAGAGTATTTCTGATCAGCGATTCGGATTTAAATTCAAGAAGTTCAGGTATGAGGAATTCTGATTTTGCCATGGCTTCTTATAATGTCAATAATTTCAGTAATCCCGCATTTCTTGCCGAGCAGAAAGAGATTTATTTTTCTTCGACATATTATAATTATTTTTCCTATATCAATATGGGTAATTTGACTTTTTCCTATCCGGGCATTCTGCAGGACGGATCATCTTCCGCATTTTCATTAAGCTCAATAAATTACGGCAAATTTACCGATATAGATACTGGTATGGAATATACGCCGTTTGATTTAATGCTCACTGTTTCTCAAGGATTTAAGTACAGTGAATTTCTTATTGGAGCAAATCTGAAATATATTTATTCTTCGATATCCGAAGATTATAATTCAAGTGCGATCATTGTTGATTTCGGAACTCTTTACAGAATAATGGAAGGGAAAATTGCTTTTGGAGCGGGACTGTTTGATGCGGGAACTCAACTTGACGAGTATTACGAAACCGGAGAGGATATTGTAGCGCATTTGAGAACGGGTCTATGCTACCGTTTGGATAAACTTCCGATGAGCATATCTGCGCAGCACGATTATTATTTTAATGATGCCGTAAGATATGCAATAGGATTCGAATTTGACGCGAAGAAAAATCTTATTATCAGAGCGGGATACGATTTCAGCGGCAGCGACAAAAAGATAGGCACCAACAATAAAATTGAGAAATTCGGCGGATTATCATTGGGAACCACACTGTTATTAAGCAGCTTAGGCTTCGATTTCTCGTATTTAATAAACGGAGAACTAGAAGACGAATTCTGTGTTACATTAAATTTTAAAGCAACAGAAATGTTTAAGTAAAAAATAAAGGAGAAGGAAAATGCCCAGCGTAAACAAGGTAATACTGATCGGTAATCTTGGAAAAGACCCGGAAGTAAAATATACTCCAAGCGGAGTTCAGATCGCAAAATTTTCGCTCGCAACAAGCGAAAGAGTAAAGAAAGGAGATAACTGGGAAGAGAAAACCGACTGGCATAATATCGTTCTTTTCGCAAGACAAGCCGAATATGCGAAAGAGTATCTGAAAAAAGGTATGACTGTTTTTGTTGACGGGAAAATTTCTACAAGAACCTGGGACGATGAGAACGGAGTAAGAAAATATATCACAGAGATAATCGGAAATGTAGTAAAGAATTTATCCGTTAAAAGAGATGATAATAATAATCACGAGCATTCAGAACATGAATCTCCGGCAAATGATAAAGAAAGCGATCCGGTTGACGATCTTCCTTTTTAGTTAATTTAAGACAAATAAAAAAAGCGGGATCATTCCCGCTTTTTTTTATTATCAACTTCTTTTTTAGAAATTATATTTAACCGTAGTTCCGATCTTCATCTGCATATCTGTTACAGGCTCGCCTTCGTCATCCAAGTCGCCGATGCCGTTGTAAGCAAATCCGTCAGAAGGAATTAAGAAAGCCATGTACGGGAAGAATTCGATCTTATCATAAAGAACTACTTTTGCTTTAAGATCTATTTCCATAGCCAGGTACATATCATCTTTCTTTTCGCCGCCGAAGAACTGCTCATAACCTTTATCATTCATAACGAATCCCAAACCGCCGGTAAAAGTAACATTGTCCTTGAATTTCCAGTCAGCGAAAACAGAAGGTACCACAACACCAAGTTGAGTTCCACTTTGATTTACAAATGCGTTCATAGGATTATGAGTAGAAATGCCGTTTGCGTCTTCATTTAAAATTTCAAGACCTGTGTCATAGAAAGATCTATAAGCTTCATAATTCTCCGCAGATTCTTCACAGCCTCTGAATAGCAAATTTGCTCTGAAAGCAAGCATATCGCTCATAGCAAATTTAGATTTAACACTCAACGCCAAACCTGTCTTTTCAGGATCGCGAGGTTGAGTATAAGCAGAATTATCGCCCACATTATCATAATCAGTAATTTCATTGTCAGCGGCAAACTGCGCGTCAACATAAAATTTACCGAACTCTCCGACAAACCTCGGAACTAAAAACATGTTAACTCTGTCTCTGTTGACACCCTGCATATATTCGAATCTGTCCATAACAAACAAATTGTATATTCCGAATTTAATGCTTTTGTTCATCTGATAAGTCTGGTTAAGAGAAACTAAAGTTGTGCCGAAGCTGTAAGTGTCGTCAACTATATATTTTTCTCCGTTATCGCTTGCGGCGAACCAGCCCAATTCAACTGAATATTTGTCAAAACTGCCCTGCCAGAGGATTCCGGCAACATCAGCGTCTATCACCAAGCTGTGAGCGTCCTTGAAAGGTATAAGACCGAGTCTGAAAAGGTGGTTTTTTGTCGGTTTTACATCTATGTAAGCGTTTTTAGTTTCAAGATTTATACCGTCGGTTCCAAAATCAGCACTCGGTTCGGTTCCGTATTGAATATCACCTATTTCAAATACAGCTTTTACAGAAATGTAGTCATTTATTGTATATACAACATCAGGTCTGAATCTGAAATCTACTCTTCTGTCGTAAACCTGCTTGTCAGCATCGGTTGAGTTTAAGTTCTGAAATTCAGAACGAATCCTCATCTGCATACCAAATTTAGCCTGAGCAAAAGATGATAAAACTGAAAATAGGATGATTATTGAAATCAATTTTTTCATAGAATTATCCCTTTTATTTTATATTTGTTTTTAGAGAAAGACCGACTTTTGTAAACGGTTCATGTCCGCCGTTATAGTCATACCATTCGCCGGGGAACAATATTGCGAAATATGGGGTAACATAGAGTTCGTCATACATTTTTACTTCGGCTTTCAAATCGATTTCGGTTCCGATCCATGTTTCAGGTGTCGGGTGATGATCACCGTCTGTATATTTAACAACTTTAAAAGCTGTCCAGGCTTCTCCGATTCCCAATGTCAGCTTCAAATTGTTAATAAAGCTCATGCCTTTAACCATTTTAGTTGCGTTATAATCAAAGAAAACAGCCGGTAATATCATTCCTGCGTTTCCTGCCAATGTGCTTCCGTATCTGGTTATAGGGCTGAATACCTGGCCCGAACCGTCAAGTCCGCATCCGGCTTCTGTTAAAATTTCAAGTCCGGTACTATAATAGGAGTGTATTCCATAGTATGTATCGTAACCGCCGACCCAGTCAGTATCGGCATCTCTGAATACGAAATTGAACCTTGCCGCCATTTCTTCATTTATATCATATTTTGATTTCAAGCTGAACATCATACCTGTGTGTTCCGGAGAGTAATGAGGTTCACCTTCAGCATCGTAAACATCTCCGTCGCCTTCAACGACTTCATATTCAGGTCTGATATTGTTTGCCGCAAAAACCGCTTCTACATAGAATTTATTGAATGTTCCTGCAAAATAGGGAGCTGACCATAAATTGAGACCGGTTTTATGTACTACTGAGTAAGCCTGTTTAGCCATTAAATAGGGCTCTGCTTCTTCTCTTTGAAACTGAACGATGTTGTTTACACCGATTTTCATTTTATCATTCAGCTTGTATTCAAAATCAGCCACTAATTCTGTACTTCCCAAGCTGTAAGTTGATTCGTCAACATAAGTCTCTCCGTTGTCGGCTGAAACAAACCATGCAAGGAAAGATGTCAGTTCTTTACCTTGAAGCATATAGTTGTTTTTCCATGAAATACCGGCTACATCCCAGTCTAAAAGCAGGCTGTGAAAGTCTTTGTAAGGCTGAAGACCAACAGTAACCGTGTTTTCTTTGTTAGGAGTGATCTGCATGAACAAATTTTTAGTTTCAACATTGATCCCGTCAGTTCCGATCGCTCCGCCCTGAGATTTGTTTCCGAATCCGATATCACCGATTTCGAAAACCGCTTTAGCTGTGAGGTATTCGTTCTGGGTATAGCTTAACCAGGGGTTGAATCTAAGGTCTGTCACTCTGTTCCATAACTGAACATTTTCGTCTGTGCAGTACATCTCAGCTCTTGCTCTGAACGCCATACCGGTTTTAAATTGAGCGCTTAAACTTATCGCCATCATTAAAACAACGACAAAGGCCACAATCTTTTTCATAAAACTCTCCATTTTTATTAAATTATCTATTCTCGTCCCAACCTAATTCATTCGACAGACCGCTAATTAATAAACGGCCTCCTCGTATGATTAGCTTACAATTTAATAATAAGATATGGTTATGTCAAGAAAAAAAAAGCTAATAGTTTTATCCAATAATTTCACAAGTTAAATGTAAAACTTGACAACGCGGCAATTTATTGATAATTTGTGGTTTATTATGAAAGTAGAATTAGACCCGCAAATACTTAAGGCAGTTTGTTCAGCGGAAGTGATAACCGGGAATAAATGCTATATTGTAGGCGGCTATATCAGAAATCAGCTTCTGGCAATAGAATCCGATGATGTGGATTTTGTAATTGAGGGTGATTCTTTATCATTCGCCGAAAAAGTCGCCGAAATTTTAGGAAGAAAAAAAGTCATAAAATTTCCCAGATTCAAAACCGCCAAAATAGTTTATAAGAAAAAATCCATTGAATTTGTTTCGGCCCGTTCAGAAAAGTACCGTCCGGAATCAAGAAAACCTGTTGTAGAGCACGCAACTCTTTACGCAGATCTTTCGCGTAGGGATTTTACAATAAATTCTCTTGCAGTAAAAGTTAATCATTCAGGCAGAGGAAAAATTATAGATCATTTTAACGGGCGGGGAGACATAAAGAAAAAAATATTAAAAACGCCTCTGGATCCCAAAATAACCTATAGCGAAGATCCGCTTAGAATGATGAGATGCATCAGATTTGCCTCGACTCTTAATTTCAAGATCGAAATAAATTCTTTTCAGGCGATTTCCGCTAATATAGAAAGGATCAGGATCGTTTCAGTAGAAAGATTATCGGATGAATTTTTTAAAATCTTAAGCTCAAATAATCCAGTAAAAGGAGTATATCTTCTTTACCGGTCAGGTCTATTAAAGGAACTCATCCCCGAACTTACCGATCTTTGCGGAATTGATGAAAAGGAAGGAGTAAAACATAAAGATACATTTATACATACGCTTAAAGTTCTATATAATATTTCCAAATCCACAGAAAAAAAAGAGCTTAGGTTAGCAGCTTTAATGCACGATATAGGAAAATCAAAGACGAAGTATTTTAGATCAGATCAGGGATGGACATTTCACGGTCACGATGAAAAAGGGGCGGAATTATTTGAATCCATAGCTAAGCGTTTTAAATGGTCAAACGATTTGACGGCTTATGTTTCAAAAATTATTCGTCTGCATCACAGACCTATCTCTCTCGCAAAAGAAGAAGTTACCGATTCGGGCGTCAGAAGACTGCTTTTTGAAGGCGGAGAAAGCGTGGAGGATCTGATGTTATTATGCAGAGCGGATATTACAACCGCGAACAAAAATAAATTGAAAAAGTATTTAGAGAATTTTGACAATCTGTCAGTTAAGCTTATGCAGGTTGAAGAGAAAGATAAGCTTAGAAATTTCAAATCTCCGGTCAGCGGAGACGATATAATGAATGCTCTGGGTCAAAATGAAGGTCCGGAAATCGGCAGAATTAAAAAAATAATTGTAGACGCAATACTGAACGGCGAGATTAATAATGACAGAGAATCCGGAATAAAATTACTTAAAGAAATAATTATTGAAGAAAAGGTACAAAAATGAAAGACGATAATAAAGAAAGTAAAAACGATCCAGTGAGCTCAAGTGACAGCGATATATTTTCGATCAGCAGCGAAGAAAGTTTTTTTAACAGTATTGCCGATATCGAAAGCTTAAGGAATGTCATACCTACGCACGAGGAAACTGAAAGCAAAAAACTGCAGCAGGTATTAGGGGTGACCGAAAAACTCATGACAACTTATGACAGAATGGAAATCCTTCATATCATAATAGAGAAATCGATAGAATTTACCGGCGCTGAAAGAGGATACCTGATTCTAGTAAAAGATAATGACGAACTCGAAATCGCTTATTCTCTCAATATGGATAATCAGTCGCCTGAAGATTCAATGAAAGAAATTTCTTCAACCGTTATTAATAAGGTAATAAGAGATAAAGAGGTTATTATCGTCAAAGATGCATTAAATGATCAGGAATATGAGGTTAAAAGAAGTATAATCAATCTAAGACTCAAGTCAATAATGTGCGTTCCTATGCTCAAAGAAAATAAAGTTTCAGGAATAATTTATGTTGAAAACCGAAAGATCCCCGGAATTTTCAACAGCGAATCGGGAGAAGTGCTTAAATTTTTCGGTAATCAATGCGCGGTCGCCCTTGAGAATCTGGATCTTATAGAGGAAAATCGTCAATATTCATTAAATCTTGAAAAACAGGTAGAGCAGAGGACAGCCGAACTCCTTTATGAAAAAGCTTATACGGAAAAAGTTATTGAAAATATCGGAGAAGTTCTTATTACTGTCGGGAAAAATAAAACAATATTAAAAGTCAATAAAGCTTTACTGGACATTCTAGGTCTGGACCCAGATTCTTTTATCGGGCATGAATTATATAAATTGTATTCTAAGAATTCCGCCAAAGACATTATTGAAGCGATCGACTCGAAAAGAAATATCGCAAATATTTCGTGTTATATCGCGAATTCAGAAAAAGCCGATATACATTTTTCCTCAACTATATCTCATATTTATGAAAATGAAGAATTAATCGGATCAGTAATAATTAATAAGGATATGACTGAGGTTGAAAAATACGAACTTGAGAAATTGGAAAAAAAGGAACTTGAATCTATAACAAAAGCCGCCGTTACCGCCAACGACCAGATCAATACACCTCTCGGAGTAATCATCGGAAGAGCCACAATACTTTCTACTTTATTGCCGGATGACGATAACATTTTAAAAAATCTTCAGGTTATAAAAGAGCAGGCTTTCAGGATCAAAGATACTCTCAGCGAGATGAAGAAAATCACTAAAATCACCGATAAGGATTACAAGCTGGACGGGGTTAAAATGATCGATTTGCAGAATAAGTAAATTCAGCTGATATTTGTTCATAATTATATCCTAATTCTTAATATATCTGTCAGATAGAGCTTAAGAAACTTATTGTATGGAAAAATCCTTTAAAAAAATGTTAAAAAAATGTTCAGAAAATATTAAAATAAATAAAAAAAGGCCTTGACTTAAAAATAAAATAATGATACATTTACGACCCGCTGATTAAAAGGCGATGTTCATTGAAATAGGCAAGAAGAAGAAAAGTAAAAAGCACAAAGAAGTAAAGAAGGCCCTGTTCTGTTTGTTGATATAATATATTAATGAATAGGACTGTTAAGAAGCAAAAGAGTATTAAAATAAACAACGGAGAGTTTGATCCTGGCTCAGGACGAACGCTGGCGGCGTGCCTAACACATGCAAGTCTACTCAGCAATGGGTGGCGAACGGGTGAGTAACGCGTAGATAATCTACCCTTTAATCATGGATAACCTAGTGAAAACTGGACTAATACAGGATGTGATCTTGAGACGGCATCGTTTCGGGATTAAAGACTACGGGTCGTTAAAGGATGAGTCTGCGTATCATTAGCTAGTTGGCGGGGTAACGGCCCACCAAGGCTACGATGATTAGCTGGTCTGAGAGGATGATCAGCCACACTGGGACTGAGATACGGCCCAGACTCCTACGGGAGGCAGCAGTGAGGAATATTGCACAATGGGGGTAACCCTGATGCAGCAACGCCGCGTGTACGATGAATCAGTTTATCTGTGTAAAGTACTGTTAACCGGGACGAAAAGACGTATGATCTACGTTTATATGACGGTACCGGTAGAGGAAGCTCCGGCTAACTCCGTGCCAGCAGCCGCGGTAATACGGGGGGAGCTAGCGTTGTCCGGAATCATTGGGCGTAAAGGGCATGTAGGTGGGACTTTAAGTCAATTGTTAAATCGTACGGCTTAACCGTATTATGCAGTTGATACTGGAGTTCTTGAGTGTGAGAGGGGACAGAGGAATACCTGGTGTAGCGGTGGAATGCGTAGATATTAGGTAGAACACTTGAGGCGAAGGCGTCTGTCTGGCTCATCACTGACACTGAAATGCGAAAGCATGGGGAGCAAACAGGATTAGATACCCTGGTAGTCCATGCTGTAAACGATGGGTACTAGGTGTCGGGAGGACTAGCCCTCTCGGTGCCGCAGCAAACGCGTTAAGTACCCCGCCTGGGGAATACGATCGCAAGGTTGAAACTCAAAGGAATTGACGGGGGCCCGCACAAGCGGTGGAGCATGTGGTTTAATTCGATGCAACGCGAAGAACCTTACCTGGGCTTGAACTACACTAGACGATTATAGAGATATAATTTTTGGGGCAACTCAACTGGTGAAGAGGTGCTGCATGGCTGTCGTCAGCTCGTGTCGTGAGATGTTGGGTTAAGTCCCGCAACGAGCGCAACCCTTATCGTTAGTTACCAACGCGTCAAGGCGGGGACTCTAATGAGACTGCCCGGGTTAACCGGGAGGAAGGTGGGGATGACGTCAAGTCCTCATGGCCCTTATGTCCAGGGCTACACACGTGCTACAATGGGCGGTACAAAGTGTCGCAATACCGTGAGGTGGAGCCAATCACAAAAACCGCTCTCAGTTCGGATTGCAGTCTGCAACTCGACTGCATGAAGCTGGAATCGCTAGTAATCGCGGATCAGCATGCCGCGGTGAATACGTTCCCGGGCCTTGTACACACCGCCCGTCACACCATGGGAGTCTGTAGCGCTCGAAGTAACTGGTCTAACCGCAAGGGAGAAGGTTACTAAGGCAAGACAGATGACTGGGGTGAAGTCGTAACAAGGTAGCGGTACCGGAAGGTGTCGCTGGATCACCTCCTTTCTAAGGAGCAGGAACATACTGCAATATGTATGTATCCAGGCTAGTGTAACAAAATCAAGTCCTTCATTATATATTTATGTATATACTCTCTTCCTCTTGCCTGACTATTTTTTGGGAGTGTAGCTCAGCTGGTTAGAGCACTGCTCTGATAAGGCAGGGGTCGATGGTTCAAATCCATCCATTCCCACTACTACCGAATTTTGGGGGATTAGCTCAGTTGGCTTAGAGCACCGCCCTTGCAAGGCGGGGGTCAAGGGTTCGAGCCCCTTATTCTCCACAAAGAAACGAAAACCAGTTCATTGACATAGGACGAGAAAACGAAAAAAATTAACAAGCAGAGAAACAAATAAACGAAAAGAAACGAAAGAAAAGCATTGATAAGAAATCATCTCGGAAACCGGAAGAGAACGGTAAGAGAATAATATAATAAATGGAAGAAAAGTAAGGGCAGACGGCGGATGCCTTGGCACTAAACAGCGAAGAAGGGCGCGGTAAGCTGCGAAAAGCTTCGGCGAGGAGCACACATCCTTAGACCCGGAGATACCCGAATGGGGCAACCCGGTCCTGGTAATGCAGGATCATCCAGAAATGGAAGCGCACGCGGGGAACTGAACCATCTCATTACCCGCAGGAAGAGAAAGTAAACACGATTCCCGAAGTAGCGGCGAGCGAACCGGGAAGAGCCTAAAATCTATGAATGTAATAGCTTGCAGGCGTTATTCATAGGTGGTAGAGGGATCGTATGTGCGTCACTGCAAAGACGCGTACAGTAAGTATTACTATAGCCGAAGCAGTTGGGAAACTGCACCACAGTGGGTGAAAGTCCTTTAGGCGAAATACTGATACACTGTAATATGACACCCGAGTAGGGCGGATCACGAGGAATTCTGTCTGAATCCGGCTGGACCATCAGCTAAGGCTAAATATGTTTAGTGACCGATAGTGTAACAGTACCGTGAGGGAAAGGTGAAAAGAACCCTTGACAGGGAGTGAAATAGAACCTGAAACCGTTTGTCTACAAGCAGTCAGAGTCTCTTTACGGGACGATGGCGTGCCTTTTGCATAATGAGCCAGCGAGTTGTCGTTAGTTGCAAGGTTAAGTGCGTTACGCACGGAGCCGAAGCGAAAGCAAGTCTAAATAGGGCGTACAAGTAACTGATGGCAGACCCGAAACCAGATGATCTATCCATGTCCAGGATGAAGGTACTGTAAAAGGTACTGGAGGTCCGAACCAGGTGAAGTTAAAAATTCATTGGATGAGGTGTGGATAGGGGTGAAAGGCTAATCAAATCTGGAGATAGCTGGTTCTCCCCGAAATAGCTTTAGGGCTAGCCTTATGATAAATATAGCGGGGGGTAGAGCACTGTCAAGACGCGGGCTGCAAACACAGTACCAACTCTTAGCAAACTTCGAATACCCGACTATAGATACATGGGAGTCAGCGCACGGGTGACAAGATTCGTGCACAAAAGGGAAAGAACCCGGACCCACAGCTAAGGACCCAAAGTAAGTGTTAAGTGATAAAGGATGTAAGATTGCCCAGACAACCAGGATGTTGGCTTAGAAGCAGCCACCATTTAAAGAGTGCGTAATAGCTCACTGGTCAAGGAATTTTGCGCCGATAATTCTCGGGACTAAACACTTCTCCGAAGCTTGGGACGCACACTTTAAAGTGTGTTGTGGTAGGGGAGCGTTCTGTAAGCCGACGAAGGTGACTCGCGAGAGCTGCTGGAGGTATCAGAAATGAGGATGCTGGCATGAGTAACGATAAGTGGAGTCTAGAATCTCCACCACCGCAAGTCTAAGGATTCCTACGCAACGCTCAACGGCGTAGGGTTAGTCGGGCCTAAGGCGAGGCCGAAAGGCGTAGCTAATGGACAACAGGTTAATATTCCTGTACCAGCGGCGTAGTGTTATAAAGTGAAGGAGTGACGCAGAAGTGACATCGGAGCCGGGTGTTGGATTACCCGGTTTAAGGTTGTAGTGAGGTACGGCAGGCAAATCCACCGTATCAATCATGAAAGCTGAGTACGAGCCGCAAGGCGAAGTCCGAGTAAGCATGCTGCCAAGAAAACCTTCGTCACGAATTACGCAGCTGCCCGTACCGCAAACCGACACAGGTAGACGAGATGAGTATTCTAAGGTGCTCGAGAGAACTGCAGCTAAGGAACTCGGCAAAATGACCCCGTAACTTAGGGATAAGGGGTGCCTACTTAGCGATAAGAGGCCGCAGAGAAATGGCGTATGCGACTGTTTAGCAAAAACACAGGACTATGCAAACACGCAAGTGGAAATATATGGTCTGACACCTGCCCGGTGCCGGAAGGTTAAGGGAATTTGTTAGCCCTTGAGGCAAAGCATTGAACCGAAGCCCCGGTAAACGGCGGCCGTAACTATAACGGTCCTAAGGTAGCGAAATTCCTTGTCGGGTAAGTTCCGACCCGCACGAATGGTGTAACGATGTACGCGCTGTCTCAGCTGCAGACTCGGTGAAATTGAAATCTCGGTGAAGATGCCGAGTACCCGTGACAGGACGGAAAGACCCCGTGAACCTTTACTATAGCTTGACATTGTGTTCCGTTATTGCATGTGTAGGATAGGTGGGAGACTATGAAGCGGGAGCGCCAGCTCTCGTGGAGTCACCCTTGAAATACCACCCTTGTAATAATGGGATTCTAACCGAGGTGATTGAATCATCATCCGGGACAGTGTCTGGTGGGTAGTTTGACTGGGGCGGTCGCCTCCCAAAGAGTAACGGAGGCGCGCAAAGGTAACCTCAGCATGGTCGGTAATCATGCGCAGAGTGTAAAGGCATAAGGTTGCTTAACTGTGAGACAGACAAGTCGAACAGGTACGAAAGTAGGTCTTAGTGATCCGGCGGTAGAGTGTGGAATTGCCGTCGCTCAACGGATAAAAGGTACTCCGGGGATAACAGGCTTATCTCCCCCAAGAGTTCACATCGACGGGGAGGTTTGGCACCTCGATGTCGGCTCATCACATCCTGGGGCTGGAGAAGGTCCCAAGGGTTTGGCTGTTCGCCAATTAAAGTGGTACGCGAGCTGGGTTCAAAACGTCGTGAGACAGTTTGGTCCCTATCCGTCACGGGCGTATGATATTTGAGGAGATCTGCTTCTAGTACGAGAGGACCGAAGTGGACAAACCAATGGTGTATCGGTTGTCGCGCCAGCGGCACTGCCGAGTAGCTACGCTTGTATGGGATAAGCGCTGAATGCATCTAAGCACGAAACCCACTCCAAGATAAGATATCACCTCAGGCCCCTTGTAGATTACAAGGTTGATAGGTATCAGGTGTAAGCATAGTAATGTGTTTAGCCGAGATATACTAATAGGCCGTGTGTCTTCCTTTTTTTATTCTTTTATCTTTCCCCTCCATTTCGGGGTGATTTCTTATCAGAGCTTTGATTTTGTTCATTCTTTTATAGATTTGTCTGTTAATATTTTTGTTTTACTCGTCCTTTTTTATAGTTTGCCGGTGATTATGGAGATAAGGGTACACCTCTTCCCATTCCGAACAGAGAAGTTAAGCTTATCTTCGCCGATGGTACTGCGTTTAATCGTGGGAGAGTAGGTCGTTGCCGGCATTTTTATTTATTCTTTTTTTTGCTTTGAGTTACTTCGTCGTGATAAATTACTCATAATGTCGCTTAGGTCTGTCTAAGCTTCATCTTTCGTAATTATATCTCTCCTTGTAACTCTGCGCAAAAAATAAGAATACCATCCGGTTCTTCAGCGTCGCGATTTCTATCCCTCAACTCACTTACCTCAAAGTAAGTTTCTTTTCAAAATCGTATAGCTTCTTGAAGAATTTTGCATTTATAAAAATCGATCCTTGTAATTCTGTGCAGGAAACTGATCACCTTTTTTGTCTGCATTCTTCAGCGTCGCCAAATTGATTTATCCGCAAAATCTTGTTATATTCTCTTTCAAATTAAACGGAGTCAGATATGGATCTTAGCATTATTTCTGTCTACACAGGCGGAGTGCTTACTCTTCTGATGGCATTATTTCATACACGATTTGAAAAGATATTCGGATGGAATATAGAATTTAAAAGAGTCAGCGAAAGAAATACAAAAATACTCTATACTATTCATTTAGCCTTACTGCTGTTATTTTTCGGACTGGGTATAATCACAATAATGTATGCAGATGAACTAAGTAAAAGTACCGGGCTATCTTTCGGCTTGAACATTATCATTTCTCTGTTCTGGCTATGGAGAGCGATATGGCAGGTAGCTTATTTCAAACCTGATAAGAAAAGTAAGCTAAGAAATATCCATTATGTGTTATTAATAATCTTCATTCTGTTGGCAGTATCTTTTGGCGTTCCGGTAATATTGAGCATATAGCAGTTTTAAATTAGAATCTTTAAATGTGTGAAAGAACAAATCTGAATAAATTTAAAATATTGCTTCAAAATTAAATTATCATTTATTATATTTCAGGTGTTCGGGGGATTAGCTCAGTTGGCTAGAGCATCAGGCTGGCAGTCTGAGGGTCATGGGTTCGAATCCCATATTCTCCACACCTAAATCCCGTTTCACATTGAACGGGATTTTTTATTAAAAAAAATTGAATTTTTCTATTGTCTCGAATAAAATAATTATTAAATTGCAGTATTAAAACAAAGATAAATCTGGAGGTGGAAATGAATTCTCTGGTAATACTGGGTTTAACTATTTACTTGCTCGGTATGCTTGGCGTAGGATACTATGCGAGTAAAAAGGTCAAAGGTTTTGATGATTATATGGTCGCGGGTAGAAGGTTGGGATTCGGACTTGCCACAGGCTCTCTTGTGGCTACATGGTTCTGTACAGGTTCTGTTATGGGCGCTTCGGGCTCAATCTATTCCGACGGGCTTATGAGCGTTGTTTCAGATCCTTTTGCTGCCAGTCTTTCACTTATATTATCCGGATTATTCTATGTAGGATATATGAGAAGAATGAAACTGGTAACAGTAACTGAGGTTTTCGGAATATATTACTCAAAAAAATCCGAGATATTCGCTTCGATCCTGATGATACCCGTTTATATCGGCTGGCTGGGCAGTCAAATGGTTGCGATGGGTTATATAATAAACACTCTGATCGGAATGAATATTACTGGTGCGATCTTATTGGGAAGCGTGATCGTTCTGATATACACTTATCAGGGAGGTATGTGGGCTGACACTTTAACGGATTTTGTTCAGCTGATATTTATTTTGATCGGACTGCTGTTAATGACTCCGATAATAGTTGGAGATGCCGGAGGTTATGCAAATATTCTTAAAAATACTCCCGATGAATTTTTGAATTTCTATCCGAAAAATGCCGCATATACTGACTGGGTGCCTTATATCGGTCAATGGGTTCTTATGGGTTTCGGATGCGTGGTCGGGCAGGATCTGATCCAGAGATCCTTATCCAGCAAAACAGAACATATAGCGAGAGCTAGTGCAATTACTGCAGGGATTATATATCTGCTTATGGGATTTATGCCTCTGATAATAGGTCTTGCCGGCAGGCTGCTGATGCCAGGCGTTGAAGATCCCGAGATGCTCATGCCTTTAATGGCTCTTAAATATCTTAGCCCGTTCATGATAGTTTTATTTATGGGCGCTCTTGTTTCAGCTTTGATGAGCTCAGCGGACAGCTCGCTTCTGGCAGGCGTTTCCCTTATTACCACAAATATTATGTTCAGGATTAAACCGGATAAAACAGACGCGCAGAAACTAAAAGACGCCAGAAATGTAACGATCATTCTTGCTATAGCGTCAGTTTTCACCGCTCTTTGGATACAGGAAATTTATGATCTGATGGTGAATTCATGGGCGACTTTATGGGTAGCGATTTTCGCGCCTGTTACATTTGCTCTTTACTGGAAGAAAGCTAACACACTTGCAGCATGGGTTTCTATGATAGCTGGAACATCTACTTGGCTCTTCTATATTTTTATAGTATGGATAATTAAAGGCGAGACAGACGACAGCGTGTTTTATGCGGCTGCAACATACGGAGGAGTAGTAAGTATTCTGAGTTATGTAATAACTACTTTTGTCAGATTCAACACGATAAAGCCTCATCATATGATCCAGGAGGATGCTGAAATAAAATAATATCAGTAATGTAATAAGGGCGGTCATTCTGGATTTATCGAAAAACGCCCTTTTTTATTTAAAATATTTATTAACAAAGCCAAAAATATTTCATATATTTACAGCGTCAAAAACAATTAAAAGGATCCCAACTATGAAACCGATCGAACTTAAAGCAATAAATACGATCAGAGGTCTTAGTATTGACGCGATCGAACAGGCTAATTCCGGACATCCGGGTCTTCCCCTCGGAGCCGCCCCTATGACTTATGCGTTATGGTCAAAGCATCTGAGTTTTAACCCGGTAAATCCTGAATGGATGAACAGAGACAGATTTGTAATGTCAGCCGGGCACGGGAGCAGTCTGCTCTATAGCTTACTTCATGTTTTCGGTTATGAATTATCTATTGATGATCTTAAAAATTTCAGACAGCTTGGAAGTAAAACACCCGGTCATCCTGAATTCAGGCACACAAAAGGCGTCGAAACAACTACAGGTCCTCTCGGTCAGGGCGCGGCAAATGCAGTTGGTATGGCTATAGCTGAAAAAATATTGGCAAACAAATTCAATACTGAAGAAATAAATCTGATAGATCATTATACTTATTGTTTCGTCGGTGACGGCTGTCTTATGGAAGGAATAAGCGGAGAAGCGGCCGCTGTGGCAGGCTATCTCAGGCTGGGTAAACTTATAATGCTATATGACTCCAATGACATATCGCTGGACGGTCCGACTTCACTGACTTTTCCCGAAGATACTAAGAAAAGGTATGAGAGTTACGGCTGGCATGTGATTACCGTGAAAGACGGGGACAATGATCTGACAGGTATCGACAAAGCTATTGCGAAAGCTAAATCTGTTACAGATAAACCTTCACTTATTATAGTTAAGACCACGATCGGTTACGGGTCGCCGAATAAATCCGGATCGGAGAAAGCGCATGGCTCACCTTTGGGCGAAAAAGAAACAGAGCTTACTAAAGAATTTCTGGGACTTGATCCGAAGAAAAAATTCTACCTTGATAAATCCGTTAAAGAACATTTTTCAAAACTGGTTCAGAAGACTGTTGAGAATTATAAAGAATGGGAAAAAAAGAAAAAGGTTTATCAGAAGAAATATTCCGATAAATTTAAACAGCTTGAAGGATTTTTAGCTTTTGATCTATCAATGAGCCTGGAAGAGATAATTCCGAAATTCAATCCGGGAGAAAAATTTGCGACAAGAGTATCGAACCATACAGTTATGTCAGCTGCCGGAAAAAAACTTGAATGGATGGTCAGCCTGGATGCAGATCTGAGCTGTTCCACAAAAGCCTTTATAAAAGACGCGGGTTATTTTGACGCGGCCGTTCAAAACGGCAGAAATATCAGGGTGGGGGTAAGAGAGCATGCGATGGCTGCAATTGCCAACGGGATTTCATGTCACGGCGGATTAAGGCCTACGACAAGCACATTTTTCTCATTCGTTGATTATATGAGGCCGTCGATCAGGCTTGCAGCGCTTATGGGAATTAATCCGATATTTATATTCACGCATGATTCAGTGGCTGTAGGAGAGGACGGACCCACTCATCAGCCTGTAGAACAATTAATGTCGGTCAGGATAATCCCGGATCTGAAGGTCATCAGACCGGCCGATGCTAATGAAGTAGGTGAGGCATGGAAATATATGCTTGCATGTAAAAATTCACCTTTCGTTCTCGTACTTTCAAGACAGGATATAGAAACACTTGACAGAAAAAAATATTCAGGGGCTGAAGGTTTGTCAAAGGGTGCTTATATACTTTCAGATATGAAAAACCCTAAAGTTATTTTATTGGCTACGGGTTCTGAAGTTAACTTAGCGCTTCAGGTTCAGGAATTACTGAAGAACAAAGGTATAAGTTCAAATGTGGTCAGCATGCCGAGTTTTGAAATATTCGAAGAGCAGTCACAGCAGTATAAAGACAGCGTAATTCCGCCGTCAGTAAAAAATAGGGTTTCGATCGAAGCAGGTTCAACTTTCGGATGGCAGAAATATACCGGCTCAGAGGGATTAAATATCGGGATAGATAAGTTCGGATCGTCGGCTCCCGGCAATGTGGTTCTTGACAAATACGGTTTCAGCGCTGAACAGATATACAAGAAAGTGCTGGAATATTTGAAGAAATAGGTTTATGATATAGAATTAAAATTGCACCCGTAGTTCAATTGGATAGAATACAAGACTCCGGATCTTGCGGTTGCCGGTTCGAACCTGGCCGGGTGCACAAAAAACGTTTATTAAAATGCACGGGTGCGTTTGGAAATAGAGGCATGATTTTCGCCAAGTTTAAAATTATGATCTCTTTAGTTGAGGAGAAATGATTATGCAAAAGGTATTACTTACATTAGTGTTATTAACTATGAATATAATATTCTCAGCTACGAAAGAAAATTTTTATAAAGAATATCAAGATTGGAAAGAATGGTTTAAAATTAATAATTTTGTTTCAACTTATGCATCAACAAAAGAATATAATGATATAGTTTCTTTAGGTGTTCGTGCCCTCCCATATTTATTTGATACTATTGATGAAAAAGAAAATATATATCTTGTTGATGCCATACACATACTAACAAAAAAAAGATTTGAAATAGATAAATGGGAAGGTAAATATGGTGTAGCTCAACAAGCTGTTATATTGTATAAAAACTGGTGGAAACAAGGCCGCAAAGAAACTCAATCAATTTTTAATAAATATTGTGCGAATTATGAGGCTGAGTTGAAAGATACAAACGAAGAGAGAAAAAATGAAATATTGATGAAAATTCAATGTCTGGGTATAGATGCTTTGCCTTATATGGTTAAAAAAATTGAAGAAGGCAAAGAATATTTAATACCCGTTTTCATTGAGCTCACATCAGTTGAAGACTCTGAGAAAAACCTGAAAGGGACAGCTTCAAAAAAAGACTGTCTGAAATGGTGGAAAAAGAACAAAAAAGAATGGCAGTTGCCTGGTATATATGGATTGATAAAAATATCAGGTGATAATTCTTTTGGTCTAGTTAATAATTTTACTGAAAGCGATTTAATTTTGTGCATAAATAAATATTATGATGTAGAAAATTTAAAAATCTCAAAAATGCCTGTAAAAATTATTGTTTTAGATTCACTTAAAAATATTATTAATCATGAAATATTTTATGCTGATAAAAAAGGTCTTATTAAAAGAAAGTTAAAGCTGCCAGATAGATCAGGTGATTATTTAGTTAAATGCTTTATTTGTAGCTCTGATAAAGTAATAAATTTACCCGATACAATTTATTTTAATATCACAGCTTACAGTATGTTACTAGATATTGAGAACGATTTGAAAGAGTGTATGGAAGGTAGGGAAGTAACAATTAGCCTGAGATTGGATTATAAGTTACTTGAAGAATATCCGGGTGCATTATTAAAATTGAATTATAATGTTTCTGACAAAACAACATTTTATTTTATAGCAGACTGGACTTTTGATGAGAGAGAAGATTTTTCTATTATATCTCCAGCAATTGAGGAAAATAACAAAGACCATTATAATAATATCACTGTCTGTTCGGAGCTTATAGAAGGGCCTTTAGATTCACTTTTCAGTTTCAGCCACGAACAAGTTAAAGAATTGTCTAAAATTAAGAGAGCTGAAGAATCCGGAATTAATTATGAGGACAGATCAAACACAGAATTATATGATATTTTGAAAAAATCATCAAATATTGTTGATTTAAATAAAGTCACAAAAGAACTTGGGGACAGGTATATAAGAGGTAAACTTGTACCTAATAAGAAAGAAAATAAACTAATTTACAAATCAGTCAATAAGTTTATTGATTTTCAGGATTCGGTTAACCCTCAAACAAGAGAAGGTGGGAGATATCTTATAGATAGGTTATGGTATTTAGCGATACCCGCTTTATTAGAAAATTTACCAAACAAGAAGATTTCAAAATTCGAGATATCCGCTAAATGCCTATTATTAATGAAAAATGAAGAAGTAATTCAGAAAATAATAGAAATTGCAGAGAAAGAAAGAAATAAGGTTATAAAGAAACAGCTTATTTTTATTTTAAATCAAGTCGCTCAAGTTAGAACTACTATAGTACCTGATCGAAAAAGCATTGATGAAGCTGAATCGATAGCGCTTTTTGATAAGGTCGTTAAACCTGCGCTAGAAAGATTAGAGAAAAAAGAGTAATAAAAAAACGGAAATCGACCGCTTTTTTTATAAGTTGATATTTTATTTTATCCCTGCATGACCATTCCGCCGCAGACATTGATGACCTGCCCGGTAATGTAATCAGACATGTCTGAAGCTAAAAAAACTGCGGCTTTTGCTACATCTATCGGTTTTCCGAGTTCGCTCAACGGGATCAATTTGATAAGGCTTTCTTTGGCCTGATCGGTCATTTTATCGGTCATTTCGGAAACGATGAATCCGGGAGCGATGGCGTTGACCCTGATGCCTCTTGATCCGAGCTCTTTGGCCGTCGTTTTAGTCATGCCTATCACGCCGGCTTTTGAGGCTGAATAATTGATCTGTCCGGGGTTGCCCATCTCGCCGACTACGGAAGTGATGTTAATGATCTTGCCGTATCTCTGCTTCATCATCGGCCTTGAAACAGCCTTTGTGCAGTTAAAAACACCTTTCAGATTTATGTCGATAACCAGGTTCCATTCCTGCTCGGACATTCTCATGATAAGATTGTCCCTTGTGATTCCGGCATTGTTTACTATAATATCAATTTTTCCGAATTTCTCGATGGTCTGATTTATTAAAATTTCTACATCTTCATATTTCGACACATCAGCTTTCACGGCCATTGTATCGACATTGTATATTGATTTAATTTCACTCGCTGTTTCTTCAGCTTTGTCCAGCATGATGTCGGAGATGATTATCTTAGCTCCGTTGGATGCGTATTCTTCGGCGATAGCTTTGCCTATACCTCTTGCCGAGCCTGTAATGACCGCTACTTTATCTTTCAGCATGATATTCTCCTATAAAGCTAAATTATTGAGTTCTTCGAGCGTCTGCACGCCTGCGAACTTCGCTTCTTTTGAAATTCTTTTTCCGAGTCCCTGAAGAACATTACCGGGACCTACTTCGATAAATGTATCAACACCTTCGCTGAGCATAGTCTGAATGGTTTCGGTCCATTTTACCGGAGAAGTGACCTGCTCGACCAGAAGTTTTTTCATTTGATTTTTATCTGTGCAGACTTTTGCCGTAACATTCGGTACTACAGGTATGACCGGATCGTTGAAAATCTTGGTTTGAAGTTTTTCCGTGAGCGGCTGAACAGCAGACTGCATTAAAGGAGAGTGGAAAGCTCCGCTTACGACAAGCTCTTTTACGATCTTGGCACCTTTTGCTTTTGCGATTTCCATGCCCTTTTTTACACCGTCGATCGATCCTGATATAACGATCTGACCTGGAGAATTGAAGTTCGCAGGCTGAACTATTCCTGCGGAAGAAGCTTCTCTGCAGGCTTCAAAAATAAGATTATCATCGGGAAGTCCGACAATCGCGGCCATCGTACCCGGATTATCTTCTCCGGCTTTCTGCATTTCTGCGCCTCTGAGCTTCACAACTTCAAGCGCATCCTCGAATGTCATCACGCCTGCGCAGACTAGAGCCGAATATTCTCCGAGGCTGTGTCCTGCGGTGATTACAGGCTTAATACCTTTTTCTTCGAGCAGTTTATTTATGATCACGGACAGGATGAAGATAGCAGGCTGAGTGATCTTAGTCTGCTTCAGATCTTCAATAGGTCCTTCGAAAGATACTTTCTTTATGTCGAAGCCTAATATTTCATTCGCTTTATCATAATATTTTCTGGCTAATTCTGAATTGTCGTAAAGGTCTTTACCCATTCCCACGAACTGGGATGCCTGACCCGGAAATATAAACGCAATTTTTGACATGCCGGCTCCTTAAATTAAAATTTAATTGCGAGACCGCCCCATGTGAATCCGCCGCCGAAAGCAGCCACAAGTACAATATCGCCTTTTTTTATCTTTCCGCTTTTTCTTGACTGATCTATAGCGATCGGAATTGTCGCCGCTGATGAATTTCCAAGATACTGAAGATTTCTTACCACCCTGTCATCCGGCATACTTAGTCTTTCGGCGATCGCGTCAATAATTCTCATATTGGCCTGATGAGGGATAAGAAGATCAATATCGGATTCTGTTATTCCGGCATCTTCCATAGCTTTTTCCGCGGATTCTATCATTGCTCTAACAGCGTATTTATAAACTTTGTTTCCTTCCATTCTAATAAAAGACCTTTTATCTTTACCGTCTTTATCTGTCATTTTTTCCTGATCAGTAACTTTTTTGTTAACTCTTGAACCTCCGCCGTAAGACCATAAAAGTTCGGCAAGTTCACCGTTACTTTTAATATAGGATCCGATCAGGCCGCACGATCCGTCTGCAGGCTGAACAACTACGGCTCCGGCACCGTCGCCGAATAATACTGCGGTACCTCTGTCCGTCATATCGGCTAAAGATGTAAGGAATTCTGCTCCGATCACAAGTATATTTTTAAATTTACCCAAAGCTATCATGCCTTCGGCGATCGTCATTCCGTATATCCATCCTGTGCAGGCGGCAGAAACATCGAAAACGGCGGCATTTACCGCTCCTAAGTTTTTCTGAACGAAAATTGCGGTGGAAGGGAAAGCCATATCGGGTGTTACGGTAGCTATAATTATAGCATCAATGTCTTCGGGTTTTATTCCGGCATCCTCGATTGCTGCCTTAGCGGCGAATGTTGCCAGATCTGAAGTTGACTGGTCCGCGGTGCCTACAATTCTTCTTTCTTTTATACCTACTCTCTGCTGTATCCATTCGTCAGAAGTGTCCAATATTTTTTCAAAGTCCTGATTTGTCATGATCGTTTCCGGAAGATAATGTCCGGTGCCGGCAATTTTCATTATTATTTTATTTTTCATCATATTATCCTTAAATAGATTTTAGATTTCAGCATATTTAACACACAATCCCAAAGCAGATCTGACAGCTCTGGATGAAGATTTTCCGTGACCTATGACCACTTTTCCTTTTATGCCCAAAAGCGGAGCTCCTCCGATAGTTTCATAGTCAAAATCTTCCAATAAAAAATTTAAATAATTGTCTTCAATTTTACAATCTTTTAAATATTTAAATTTGCTGATCATGTCATGAAAGGATTCCATCAGTTTAAGAACAATATTTCCTGTCAGTCCGTCAGTAATAACAATTTCAGAGTCGGAAGACAGAAGTTCATCGCCTTCGATATTGCCTTTGAATTTAAAAGGACTATCCAAAAGCATCTGATGCAGTTTTCTGTGCTCTGAAGTTCCTTTCCACGCTTCGGTACCTATATTTAAAAGTCTGATGCCGGGATCATTTACAGCAAAAAGTTTTTTATAAACACTGACCGCTTCTTTTAAAATATCAAAATACAATTCGGAATTAAAATTAAAATTTCCCAAAGCCCCCACATCGAACAGTCCGATCGGCGGATCATTGTATCTGGGAATAAATGACAATAGGGCGGGATTGATCTTAGGATTCTCTAATCCCAGAATATCCATGGAATTCAAAATAACCGCTCCTGAATTTCCGCATGAAAAAGCACAGTCTGCCCGGCCGTCGCGGATTAATTTCAGAGCTCCTGAAATAGTATTGTCAGGCTTATCTTTTTTTGATTGCGTGGGTGTTTCTTTCATTCCTATCGCATGAGTGAAATATTCAATTGAAATATTACCTGAATTGATTTCTGTAAGCATCTGAACAGTTACAGATTCCTTTACGGCGCATAAAATAAGACTGACATCGGGATACAAAGCAGAAAATTCGAGAGAACCTTTTAAAATTTCTCCCGGAGATCTGTCACCGCCGTTTAAATCAATCGCTATTCTCATAATCTATCTATAAATTTTTTTACTAATAAAAAAGCCGCAGCTCCCTAAGCTGATAATATAGGGAATTGCGGCTTTTTTAAATCATCAGGCTTTTACGGCTATCACAGCTTTGCCTTTGTAATATCCACAGGTCGGACATACGCGGTGTGACAGCTTCGGAGCTGAGCAATTTGGACATTTGGAAGTGCTTTTAGCTTCCAATTTCCAGTGATTCTTCCTCGATTTGGCTCTTACTTTCGAGGTTTTCCTCTTTGGTACCGGCATTGAAATTCTCCATGTTTATTAATACAAACCGTCCAAGGTTTGAAGAACGATTATTTATTTTTTATTTAATAATTCCGTAAGCTTTTCCCATCTCGGATCGGTGTGCTCTTTCTCCTCGCATCCGCATTTACCGTTATTAAGATTTGCGCCGCACTGCTGACATAATCCTTGGCAGCTTTCTTTGCACAATGATCTGAGCGGCTGTGCGAGAAGGAATGATTCGATGTAAAAATCATCGAATAAAAGATTTCCGCCGTTCTCATTCAGATCAATGATCTCAATGTCGCCCGGATCGGAGGTATTCATTTCCCCGATATGGAAAAAATAATCTATTTTAACGATCACTTCGGTTCTGTAATCTTCCGCGCATCTGTCGCACACGGCCTCATATTTTACCGTATTGTTTCCCTGAATGTGAAGATAATTACCGTTTTTCTGGATGCTGAGATTTAAGTCGTCAGCGCTTAATATATTAAATTCATCAATAATTAAGCCTGTGATCTCGTCGGCATAAAAAACAAGGGTGCTATCCCCTTCCTTCAGTTTTTCTATTTTAATGTTCATCGCTGCTACCGTTCATTTTCAGAGGGTTAAATATAACCTCTTCAGTGATAAATGTCAAGATTGAAAGATTCACCTTATTTTCCGGCCAAATAGCTTTCGACTGCAAATTTAACCGCATCGGCGAGATCAGCTTCGGCTTTCTTGAGTACGGAATCATCAGGTGTTTCATTTGTTGTCCTGTTGACTATTACTGCGGCGATACAGCCTGCTTTCAGTCCGAAAACATTTGCCATGGTATATAGAGTTGCGGATTCCATTTCGAAATTCAGAACATTCAGTTTCTGCCATTCATTTAAAGATCCCTGAAAATCCCTGATCACATATTTTGTAAAAGTATCATATCTTTCCTGACCGGGATAAAAAGTGTCGGATGAAGCCGTAATTCCTTTATAATAATCAATACCGGTTTTTTTTGCTCCTGCGATCAGTGAATTGATAACATCAATATCTCCTACGGCAGGATATTCTAAAGGTGCGTAATGTTTTGAGGCGCCGTCGAGTCTGACCGCTCCGGTCGTAATTATCAGCGACGGAATTTTTATATAAGGCTGAATTGCTCCGGTAGTTCCTATTCTGATAAAAGTCTCTATACCCAGATCAGCCAGTTCCTCGAAAGCTATGGAA
>Ga0209262_10000257_pt1 | contig 27952 bp, 21 predicted proteins | sample Lowcelwee11metaG_FD_187171 | JGI IMG/M metagenome (GOLD analysis project Ga0209262, IMG submission 187171) | Freshwater pond sediment microbial communities from the University of Edinburgh, under environmental carbon perturbations - Low... | ecosystem: Environmental > Aquatic > Freshwater >... | reverse complement strand
CACCGCTTTGTATTCAAACACCGCGCAGGCGCACCAACTCGGCCGCACGCGCGACTGGGTGGTTCTTTATTTCTACGACGACGAGCACGCCGAGGGGCAGCACACCGTCGTCACCGAGACGCACGGCCCGCTAGTAGGCCGCCGCGTCGTGCGCGGGCGCGAAGCGGAATGCCGCACGCACTACGCGAGCTAGGCTTCGCTTCTCACACCAGCCGCAACGTGTCCGCAGAGTCCCGGCTGGGAGTTCGTTCCCAGGGCCGTCGCGCGACAGGACGTCGCGCGCGGAGCCCCCATGGATGGGTTCACGGCGACCCTGGGAACGAACTCCCAGTCGGGACTCTGCTGGCCACGGTCGTCGAGCGTGTGAGAAACGCGGCCTAGACGAGATACGCGAATGCAAAGACGCCGAGCATCGTGAACACGAGCGCGAGCTTTGCGAGCGTGCCGAAGATCAGGCCCATCCAGGTGGCGAACCCGGCGCGCGCCGCTTGCTGCATCCGGCCGTGCGACAGCATTTCGCCGGCGACCGCGCCGACGAAGGGCCCGAGGATCAGGCCGGGCAGGCCGAGGAAGATACCGAGGAAGGTGCCGATCAGCGCGCCCAGAACGGCGAGCTTGGTCGCGCCCACCCGTTTCGCACCCAGCGCAGTCGCCGCGAAGTCGATCACGAACGAAATGATCGTCAGCAACCCGAGCACGACCAGCGCGATCCACGACACGCGCTCGAAATCCTCGGCCCAGGCCGCCAGTAGCAGGCCCGCGAAGACCAGCGGCACACCAGGCAGTGCAGGCAGGACCGAGCCGGCCACGCCGATGCAGACGAGCACGACCGCCAGCACCAGCCACAACGTATCCGCCGACATCGAGGACTCCGTCGTCTCCTTGGGGGACGCCAGTTTGCAGGTTCGGCGTCGACGCGTCACGCGCCCGGCAGCGGCCGGGTTGCGCGCTGTAGACTGCACCGCTGCCGCATGATCGAACTGCCGTCACTGCCCATCCTCGAAGCGCTGCCGGAACTGGGCGGAGCACTCGCGGCCGGACGCGCCGTCGTGCTCGAGGCGCCGCCCGGGGCCGGCAAGAGCACGGTCGTGCCGCTCGCACTGCTCGATGCGGCCTGGCGGGGAAGCGGACGGATCGTGATGCTCGAGCCGCGCCGAATCGCCGCGCGCGCGGTCGCGCAGCGCATGGCGGACACGCTCCGCGAGCGTGCCGGCGAGCGAGTCGGCTTCCGCACCCGGCTCGAGACCCGGACAGGCCCCGCGACCCGCCTCGAGGTCGTCACCGAGGGCATCCTCACCCGCATGCTGCAGCACGATCCCGCCCTCGAAGGGGTCGCGTGCGTGATCTTCGACGAGTTCCACGAGCGCAACCTGCAAGGCGATCTCGGCCTGGCGCTCGCGCTCGAGTGCCGGCGGCACCTGCGGCCGGACCTGCGCCTGCTCGTCATGTCGGCCACGCTGGACGGTGCAGCGCTCGCCGGTGCCATCGGCGACGCGGTCGTCGTGCGCGCCCCGGGCCGCATGTTCGACGTCGTGACCACGCACGTCACTGCGCCGGCGACCACGGCCGGACGCTCGCCCGCCGTGGCGCAGCCGGTGGCGAACCTGATCCAGCGTGCACTCGTCGCGCACGAAGGCGACGTGCTCGCGTTCCTGCCGGGCGCCGGCGAAATCCGTCGCGTCGTCGAGGCGCTCGCGACGGAATTGCCCGAGGCGCGCTACAGCCTTTTGCCGCTGTACGGCGACTTGACGGCCGAGGACCAGGATGCGGCGCTGCGACCGGACCCGCGTGGCCGCCGCAAGGTCGTGATCGCGACCAACATCGCCGAAACGAGTCTGACGATCGACGGCGTGCGCATCGTGATCGACGCCGGGCTCGAGCGACGCCAGCGCTTCGATCCGGCGACCGGGATGAGCCGGCTCGAGACGGTGCGCATCTCGCGCGCGTCGGCCGACCAGCGCCGCGGTCGCGCAGGGCGCACGGCAGCCGGCGTCTGTTACCGATTGTGGAGCGAGTCGGTGCACGCGTCGCTGTTGCCGCAGGCGCCGGCGGAGATCCTCGAGGCCGATCTCGCGCCGCTCGCACTCGAGCTCGCGTGCTGGGGAAGTCTCGATCCGGGAACCCTGACGTGGCTCGATCCGCCGCCCGCGGCGCCGCTCGCGCAGGCTCGCGACCTGCTGCAGCGGCTCGAGGCCATCGACGGGTCGGGCCGCGCGACGGCGCTCGGCTGCGAGATGGCCATGCTGGGCATGCATCCACGGCTCGGCCACATGGTGTTGCGTGCGCGCGGTCTCGGCCTCGCGCGGCTCGCCTGCGAGATCGCGGCGGTGCTTTCCGAGCGCGACCCGGTGCGCGGCGGGCCCGGCACGCCCGATCCGGACCTGCGCACCCGACTCGACGCACTGCACGGCCAGGCGCTGCCGCACGGCGTCACTGCGGATCGCGGCGCGCTGCGCCGCATCGAACGCGTCGTGCAGCAGATCGAGCGACAACTCGCTCGATCATCGCCATCGCACCGCGGTGGTGGTCCAACGGTCACGGACACGGAGGCTGTCGGACTGCTGCTGGCCTTCGCCTATCCGGACCGGATCGGCCGGGCCCGCGCGGAGACCGGGGGGCGCTACGCATTGAGCGGCGGACGCGGTGCCGTGTTGCCGGGCCCGGCGGCGCTGGCGCGCTCGGAATACATCGTCGTCGCAGCGCTCGACGCGGGTGAGCGCGAGGCTCGCATCCAGCTCGCGGCGCCACTGGACCCGCAGCAACTCCAGGAGCATTTTGCGGACCGCATCGAGGAGTCCACGCTGGTCGAGTGGGACCCGCGCAGCGAGACCGTGGCTGCGCGCCGACTGCGGCGACTCGGCCAGCTGGTGCTGCGTGAGGAACCATTGCACCGGCTCGGACCAGCCGCGATCCCGGCGCTGCTCGTCGGCGTGCGTTCACTCGGCTTGCGCTGCCTGCCGTGGACTCGCGACCTCGAGCAATGGCGGGCCCGGGTGGTATTTGCGCGCGCCAACGATCCGTTGGGCAGCGAGCGCTGGCCCGACGTCGATGACGCCGCACTGCTCGACACCGCCGAGTCGTGGCTCGCGCCTTGGCTCGAAGGCATCACGCGGCGCGATCAGCTGGACCGCATCGACCTGCGCGCCGCGCTGCACGCGCTGCTCGACTGGAATGCGCAGCAGCGACTGGACCGCCTCGCGCCCACGCACCTCGGCGTGCCGAGCGGCTCGCGAATCGCGATCGACTACTCCAGTGGCGTGCCGACGCTGGCCGTGCGGTTGCAGGAGGTGTTCGGACTGGCCGAGTCGCCGCGCATTGCCGAGGGGCGCGTTCCGGTCACGCTCGAGCTGCTGTCCCCAGCGCGTCGCCCGGTGCAGGTGACCCGCGACCTCGAGAGCTTCTGGGCGCGTGGCTACCACGAGGTGCGCAAGGAACTGAAGGGCCGCTATCCGAAGCACTACTGGCCGGACGACCCGCGCGAGGCGACGGCCACGCGACGGGTGCGCCCGCCGGGCAGCTGACCCGGCTCACTCCGCGCGCAGGGCCTCGACCGGATCGAGCCGAGCGGCGTTGAGCGCCGGCAGGATGCCGGCCACGAGCCCGATCACGACCGACAGGCCGAGCGCGAGTCCCATGAACAGCGGCGAGAAGCTGACGGGCAGCTGGCGCACCGTCTCGCCCACCACCCAGGCCACACCGGCGCCGAAAGCGAGTCCCGCGAGCCCACCGAGCAGGGATAGCGCCACCGCCTCGATCAGGAAGCAGGACAGCACCTGGTCGCGCTCGGCGCCCAGCGCGCGCAGCAGGCCGACCTCGCTGGTGCGCTCGCGGACGGCGATCGTCATGATCGTGAAGATCCCGACGGCGCCGACCAGCAGCGAGATGCTGCCGAGCGCCGCGACCGCGAACGACAGCACGCCGAGCACGGAGCCCAGCGTGTCGAGCATCTGCTGTTGGGTCGTGATCGTGATGTCCTCGTCACCGTGGCGGTCCAGCATCAGGCGCCGGATGCCCTCGACGACCTCGGCCACCGGCGCGGATTCCTCGTACAGCACGTCCACCTCGAACAGGCTGTCGCGGTCGAACAGCTCCAGCGCCCGCCCGGCCGGGATGTAGACGGTGTCGTCCAGGTCGAAGCCGATCATCGTGCCTTTCGGCTTCATCACGCCGACCACGCGATAACGCTCGCTGCCGACGCGAACGCTTGCGCCGAGCGCATTCGCGTCGCCGAAGATCTCCTGCGCCATCTTCGAGCCGAGCACGGCGAAGCTGCGCGGGGCGCGCGGGTCGTCCGGCGGCAGGTAACTGCCCGACGCGACCTCGAAACGGAACGCGTCGGCAAACTCGTGGCCCGTCCCGTACACCGTGACTCGCCGCTTGCGTCCGTTGCCTTCGACTTCCGCGTTGCCCTGCACGACCGGAACGCTCGCCGTCGCGTGCGGCACGCGTCGCAAGGCCTCGGCATCGTCGATCGTGAGCGGGCGCACGGTGCCGAACACCCCGATCGAGCCCCCCATCGTCTGGGCCGTGCCGGGCGTCACGCTGATGATGTTGGTGCCGAACTGGGTGAACTCGGCCAGCACGAAACGGCGCACGCCCTCGCCGATCGACGTGAGCAGCACGACGGCCGCGACGCCGACTGCGATGCCGAGCGCCGTGAGCAGTGCCCGCATCCGGTGCGCGAGCATCGAGTGTCCGGTGAACTTCAGCAGGTCAGCGACGCGCACCGTTCAGCGCCTCCCCGCGAGTGCGACCACCGGATCGAGGCGAGCCGCACGCCGCGCCGGCAGCAGCCCGAAGACGACACCGCTTGCGACGGCAATGACCACCGCGAGGACGACCGCCCACAGCGGCGCGCCGACCGGCAACGCGGGATACATGCGCCCGATGACCCAGTTGGTGACATAGCCGACACCGAGGCCTGCAGCCGCGCCGGCGATGGACAGCAGGATCGCCTCCGCGAGGAAGATCGCCGTGATCTGCCGTCCGCGGGCGCCGAGCGCCTTGAGCAGCCCCACCTCCGCGGTGCGCTGGCTCACCGCGACCAGCATCACGTTCATGATCAGGATGCCGGCGACTGCGAGGCTGATCGAGGCGATGCCTGCGAGCGTCAGCGTCAGCGCCGTGAAGATCCGGTTGAACGTGGCGAGCACGGCGTCCTGCGTGATCACGGTCACGTCTTCCTCGCCCTGGTGCCGGGCGGCGATCGTCGCGCGCACCTGCTCGCGCACCCGGGCCATCGAGTCCGGGTCACGCGCCTGGATCAGGATCCGGAACAGCGACTCGGTATTGAACAGCTGCTGTGCGCTGCTCACGGGAATGATGACGAGTTCCTGGGTGTCGAAGCCCACGGCGCGTCCCGAGTCCGCGAGCACGCCGATGACGCGGAAGCGGCGATCGCCGATGCGCACGGACGCGCCGACTGCGGGCCGGTGCGCGAAGAGCTCCGACCGCACCTTGGTGCCGATGATGCAGACGGCGAGGCTGCGGTCGAGCTCGCCGGGCGGCAGGAAGCGCCCCTGCCCCATCGACATCTTGCGCACGGTCAGGAAATCCGCGTTGGTGCCGATGACCGGCACCTCGCGCGACAATTCTCCAGCGGACACCGGGGCCGAACCCACGACGATGGGAGCGATCCGCTGGACGTCGGGGATGCGGAGCAACGCCTGCGCATCGCCCAACGTCAGGTCCCGCGGCGTCTCGCCGGCGAACAGGCCGGGCTGCACGCCGGTCGTCTCGGAGCGGCCGGGGAGCACGATCAGCAGGTCCGTGCCGAGGGCCTGGAACTCGCCGGTCACATAGCGGCGCGCGCCCTCGCCGAGCGAAGTGAGCACCACCACGGCCGCCACGCCGATCGACATCGCGATCAGCATCATCACGCTGCGCAGCCGCGCCCGCACCAGCGACTCAGTCGCGAGATGCATCAGGTCGCCGAACCTCACGCGGCGGCTCCCGGCGTCGCCTGGTCGACGACCACCCGGCCATCACGCATCCGGATGTGGCGCCGCGATCGCGCGGCCACCTCATCGTCGTGCGTCACGACGAGCAGCGTGATGCCGCGCGCGTTCAGCGACTCGAGCGCCGCGAGCACCTCGTCGCCGGACACGTGGTCGAGGTTTCCCGTGGGCTCGTCCGCGAGCAGCACGGTCGGCTGCATGACCATCGCGCGCGCGATCGCGACGCGCTGCCGCTGTCCGCCCGAGAGCTGGTCGGGGCGGTGGTGCGCGCGGTCGGTGAGGTTCAGGCTCGCGAGCACAGCCTGCGCGCGCTCGCGCCGCTCGGCCGGGGCGATGGCCGCGAGCACCATCGGCAACTCGACATTCTCGAACGCGGTGAGGCGCGGCACGAGGTGGAAGGACTGGAAGATGAAGCCGACCTTGCGCGCGCGCACGTGCGCGAGCTCGTCGTCACTGAGCGACGTGGTGCCGCGGCCGTCGATCAGGTACTCGCCGCCGGTCGGACGATCGAGCAGGCCGATCACGTTCAGCAGCGTCGACTTGCCCGAGCCGCTCGGGCCCATGATCGAGACGTACTCGCCATCGCCGATCGCGAGCGAGACCTCGTCGAGCGCCCTGACCTGCTGGTCGCCGACCTGGAAATGCCGGCTGACGCCGCGCAGCTCGATCATGGGCGCACGCCCCGCGCGCTCACTTCGCGACGGCCGCGACGCCGTCCGCGAGGCCTTCGCGATCGATGGACACGATCACGCGCTGCGCGGCCTCGAGCCCCTGCGTGATCTCGGTGTACTCCCAGTTGCCCAGCCCGGTCTCGATCGGCCGGGTACGCGCGCGGCCCTCCTCGAGCACGTAGACCCGGTTACCCTCGATCAACGCGCGCGTCGGGATGCGTAGCACGTCGGCGTGCTCGGCGAGGATCACCTCGACGTCGGCACTGTACCCGGGCAGCAGCAGAGCATCGCCGCGGTCGTCGATTTCGGCTTCGACCTCGACCGTGCGCGCCTGCTTCTCGGTGTCGAGCACGTAAGGTGCCACGCGGCGCACGTGCGCGGGGAAGCTGCGGTCCTTGAAGGCATCGAGCGTCACCCGCGCCGGCATGCCCTCGCGGACCCGCGGCGCGTCCACCTCGTCGATGGGCGCAGTGATGTAGATGCAGCTGATGTCGACCACGTCCACGGCCGGCGGCGTCGGGATGCCGACCGGCGACGGTGTCACGAACTCGCCGAGCTCGCCGTTGATCTCGGCGACCGTGCCCGCGAAGGGAGCGCGCAGCAGCGTGCGCTCGAGACGCGCGCGCGCCGCATCAATCCGGGCCTGGCTGACGCGGATCTGCGCCGCGGCGGCGCGGCAGCCTGCCTCGCGGCTGTCGGCCTCGCCGGCGGCCCGCTCGGCGAGCTCGACCGACACCAGCTTGCGCTCGACCAGCCGCGCGAGGCGGTTCGATTCCTGCCGCGCCACCTTGGCCGCCACGCAGGCCTCGTCGCGGCGCGCCTGCGCGGCCCCCGCGTCCTGCTCGACCACCGAGAGCTCGGCGCGAATATCGTCGTTCCAGAGCTCGAGCAGCACCTGGCCCTTCTCGACCTGGTCGCCCTTTTTCACTGGCAGCCGCGCGATCTGCCCGCCGGCGGGCGGCGCGAGCTTGGCGCGCTGGCAGGCCTTGACGGTGCCGGCACGGGTGTTGGTCACGGTCTCCGCGACTGGGCCGCGTCCCACCTCGGCCAGGTCGACGACGATCGGTTGCGTGCGGCCGACCCACATTGCGATCGCGACGCCGGCGGCCACCAAGCCGACCAGCACTGCAAGCGCGCGCCATTTCATGGAGTCACCGACACTCGTTGCCTCACGTTCGCATTGCAGCATCCACGCGCAGCGAGCGCAATTCGGGGCAATGCCGTGAGACGGCCCGGGCCGGCCGGTGAAAAGCCAGGCGCCGCCGGCCTACACTAACGGTAATGAATGCGTCGACCTGCAGATCATCCCGTCCACGCGCCGCGCGTTCCCTGCTGCTGGCCATACTGCTCAGCCTGCTCGCAGCGTGCGCGCCGTTCCGCCACGGCTTGCCCGGCGAGGCTGCGACGGCCGACCCCGGCCGCGCAGTGCTCGAGGCGGCCGAGACCCGGATCGGCGCCCCCTATCGCTATGGCGGGTCCGGGCCCGATGCCTTCGACTGCAGCGGATTGGTCGCTTACGCGCACCGGCAGGTTGGAATCCCGGTGCCACGCACGGCGGCGGAGCAGTTCAGCAAGGCCACTCCGGTCAAGCGCCGTGAGTTGCGACCCGGCGACCTGGTGTTCTTCCGGCTCTCGGGTCGCGACGTCGGCCATGTCGGGATCTACGCGGGCGACGATCGTTTCGTGCACGCGCCGCAGAGTGGTGGCCACGTGCGGCTGGCGAGCCTCGAGGACGAGTGGTATCGGCAGCGATTCGTCGGCGCGGGACGCTTCTACGCCGCGCCGCAGTAGAGTCGCTCTACAACAGGTCGCGCAGCTTGACGTCCTCGGCGCCGCCAAGATGCGCGACCTGCGCCAGCAGCAGTTCTGCAGCAGCAACCGCGTCCGCACCGGCGGAGTGGCGCTGGTGATCCGGGAGACCGCGCCGCTCCCGGCACGCATCCAGCGTCAGGTCGCCATGCAGTTCCCGCACCTTGCCGCCGCCGCCCTCGATCAGGTGACGTTCGAGCGCCATCGTATCGATGAACGGGTTCGGCAGAGGCACGCCGCCCAGCCGGCGCAGCAGCGCGGCCAGGAAGTTGCGCTCGATCGCGGCCGCATGCGCGACGATCGCCCGGCCGGCCAGTTCGGGCAGCAGTTCCTCGATCAAGGCCTCGGTGCTGCCGGCATCGTCGAGGTCGCTGTCGAGGATCCCGTGGATGATCGCGCTCTGCCCGACGCCGCCGGGATTGGCGTTGCGGACCCGAACCTCGCGTGCACTGGCCAGCACGATCCGGTCGCCGCGGATCAATACCCAGCCCGCCGCGATGATGTGATTGCGATCGGCATCGAGACCGGTCGTCTCGAAATCGAGCGCGATCATCTCGAGGCTGGCCACGCGCGCGCCTCGCGACGGCAGCGGCTGCTCGAGCAGGCGCTGCTGCAGTGGCAGTGTGCAGGCCCGTCGGGCCCGCGCCAGTCGCATGCGCTGCAGCAGGCTCACCGCGGAAAGTCCAGGAGCAACCCCTTCTGCGCCTCGCGTATGACCAGGAACGCTTCGCGCAGCGCGGCGCGTTCCGCGTGGCTGATCGTGCGGGGATCGAGGTGGTTGTGCGGTTCCTCGCCGCGTCGCACCTGCTCGGCGTGCAGCCGAACCCGCAGGCCGGCCAGCAGCACGTGCGCTCCCGACAACCGGTCCGCATCCCTGCGGCTCAGCCGGTCCGCCTCGAGCATGGCCGCGATCCGCGCCTGGGTGCCGGGCACCGTCACGCCGGCCTCCAACGCGCGCACGCGCACGAGGTCCGTCAGCGGCATCAGGCCGCTGGCCTTGATTTCGAGCGTCTCGCGATGCTCGCCCTTGCTGGCCAGCACGAAGCGCCGGAAGAATCCAAGCGGCACGTCGTAGCCAGCCGCCTGGCGCGCCAGCGCCGCGATGAAGACGCCCTTGCCGGACCCGGTACCGCATTCCCCGAGTGCCTGGCTGACCCGCTCCGCGAGTGGCAAGTCGCCGTGCACGGCGCGCAGGTCGAAGAAGATGCTGATGCGCAGCACCGCCTCCGGGTCCGGCACCGCGGCCCAGGTGCGGAAATGCTGCAGCCAGCCGGACAGCGGCTGGCGCCACTCGTCGGTGGTCGCCATGATCTTGCCGGGGCAGTACGGATAGCCACAGGCGTCGAGGCCGTCGCAGACGATGCGCGCCAGAGCCGCGTACCAGTCATCAGCGCCGCGCGGCGCGTCGTCGGCGTAGACGATGCCGTTGTCCTGGTCGGTCTTGATGCTCTGCTCGGCCCGGGCCTGCGAGCCGAAGGCCAGCCACGCGAACGGCGCCGGCGGCGGCCCCAACTGCTGCTGGGCAAGACCGATCAGGCGGCGCGTGACGGCATCGTTGATCGTGGTCAGTACCTTGGGAACCTGCTCGGCGCGCATGCCCGAAGCCAGCATCAGCTCGAACAGCTTCGGCACCTGCCGGCAGATCTTGACCAGCGCCTCGATCGAGCCCGCTTTCTGCACCTGCGCGGCCAGGTAGAGCGGGTGCTGGGTCTGCAGCGTCATCAGGTCGCGCGTCGTCACCATGCCGACGACCTGCTGGTCGCGAGTCAGTGGCAAGTGGTGGATGCCACGACCGGCCATCGCGAGGATGCCTTCGAGCACCGGACTCGACGCATCGAGCGTCAGCGGTTCTGCAGTCATGATCGCCGCAACGGGCTCCGCGGTATCCCGTCCCTGCGCAAGCACTCGATTGCGCAGGTCGCGGTCCGTGACGATGCCGCAGACACGATCGCCGTCGTTGACGAGCACAGACGAGACGCCGTGCTGCGACATGCGGCGCGCAGCCTCGGCGATCGAGGTCTGCGGCGTCACCACGATCGGCTCGGAACGGATCAGCTCGCCCATCGGCGTCATGAACAGTGTCTGGCCCGACGAGTTTCGCGGCTGCAGCGCCGAGATCAGCCGTTCTTCGAGACTGCGCAGGTAATGGGTACCGAACTCCGACGACTTGGCTCGCAGCTCGTCGAACGCTGCGCGCGGCATCATCCAGACCAGGCCGTCCTCGATCATCGTGATCCTGAAGCGCACCGGCTTGCCGGTCAGCAGCGACTGCAGCCCGAAGCTTTCGCCCTCGCCGTAGCGATCGACGAAATTGCCGTGCCGGTCATGGGCCTCGACGGCGCCGCGCCGGATGATGTACAGGGTTTCGTTGTGGTCGCCGACCTCGAGCAGCACCGAGCCCGTGCGCCGGTAGACGGCTTCGATCGCCGCAGCGGCACGACGCCGCAGCTCCGGGTCGAGCAGGTCGAAAGGCGGCGATTCCTCGAGGAATTTTTCGACGTCGGCCAGCGGATTGCTCATGGTCGTCAATCATAGCGCTGACCGTATACTGGCGGTCGCCCTGAAGCTCGCACGGAGTGCCTGATGCCCGGACCCGACAAGTCCCGTTCGCCGCGAATCGTCCGGCGCCAGCGCTCCGGCGAGAGCGCCGGGTTGTCGTGGTCCGACTTGCGGCCCGCCGAGCTCTGGACGACGCTCAGGTCCTACCTTGGGCTGGGTCGCGAGGCTGCGCCGGAGCCGATCGACACCCCCGAGGCGCTGGCTCGCTTTCTCGACAAGCGCGCCAGCTTCGTCGCGCAGGCGTCACTCTACGGCTACCTGCGCACGCGCGCGGGGATGCGCTACCCGGAACTGTTCGACGACGACCCGTTCGTCGCGTCGATCAACATTGCCAAGTGGCACGTCTGGCTGGATTGCCTGTCGGACCTGGCGGTCTTTGCGGGCAGCCGCATCGCGCAGCAGGCTCCGCGAGAGCAGCCGCGGGTCGCACAGATGATGGTCGCGCTGGTGGAAGGTGTTCTCGCGCAGGCCGGGACGCCCGCCGAGGCCGGTGCCGCGTTCGCAGCGCACGCACAGCGCGTGCGCGACCGTGTCGCGCGCACCGACTGGCTGGTCATCGGCAAGGATGAGGCCGCATTTACGGAAAGTCCCGCCGGGCTGGTGCGCTGGGCACCGGTCATGGACGAATTGAAGGAACTCGACGAAGAAATCGTGCGCAACTCGATCCGCTTCCGCTGGCAGGAGGTGCGTCGGGATTTTGCCCGCCACCTCGACTTCCGCAAGTTGCTTGGCGCAATGCCGGATCCGGCCCGCCGGTAATCAGCCGCCGAACAGGCCACCCAGCCAGTAGATGGCCCTGGCGACCTGCCCCTCGAGCGGGAACGACAGCATGCCCATCACGGAATAGCCCATCAGCCACGGCATGACGTAGAAGCGGAACATGAAGAAGAACCAGGCCACGTAGAGCGGCACCATCGCGGGGATCAGGAAGGACGGCGTGATCGGCTCGAAACGCCTGATCAGCGGGTCGGTGACGCGGATGAAGAAGCGGCTGAAGAAGAACCGGCTGTCCGCTGGCAGGAACAGGCCCATGCCGAAGCGGCCGATCAGCGTCCACATGACCATGCCGAGCAGGTAATCCAGCAGGACCACCCAGAGCGGGATTCCCTCGATCATCTGATCACTCCGTTCCTGCCGGTCGCCCTAGCCCGCGAAATTCTCTCACACGAAAAAGGGCCGGAGCGAGTCACCTCGCTCCGGCCCAGCAGAACTGCACTGCGCCGCGATCAGGCCTTGGAAGGAATGATCGTGTCGCCGTGCGGGACGCGCACCTCGTCCACCATGCGCTGGATCTCCTCGCTCGGCTCCTTCGTGAGGAACGTCACGACGATCATCGCGATGGCGCTGGCGGTGACTCCGACGACGCCGAAGCGAATGTCGTCCAGGCCGATCCACGGCTTCGCAAGGCCGTACCACGCCTCCGGATTGCGCACCGCGAGCAGATACCACCAGCCCGTGCCGAGGCCGACGATCATGCCGGCCAGCGCGCCCGGGCGATTGGCGCGCTTCCACCACACGCCGAGCACCAGCGGGACGAACAGGCCCGACATCGCGAAGCAGAACGCCCAGGCGACCGCGCCGAGGATGCCCGTGAGTTTGAGGCTTGCGACCGCCGCGCCACCGGCGCCGATGATCAGCAGCAGGATGCGCGAGGTCATCAGGCGCCTCTTTACCTCGGCCTTCGGGTCGATGATCTTGTAGTACAGGTCGTGCGACAGCGTGTTGGCCATCGCGAGCAGCAAGCCATCGGCGGTGGACATCGCCGCCGCCATGCCGCCGGCCGCCACGAGGCCGGAGATCACGTACGGCAGTCCGGCCATCTCCGGGGTCGCGAGCACGATGATGTCCGGGTTCAGGAAGAACTCGTTGATCTGCAGCAGCCCGTCGGCGTTGCTGTCCTTGATGGCCAGCAGTCCGATCGCGCTCCACTTCTGGATCCACTCGAGCGACATCACGTGATCGACCGATGCGCCGATGATCGAGGTGGGCAGGTTCGGGTCGATCATCTGCAGCTTGCTGAACGTCGCGAGCGCGGGCGCCGAGAAGTACAGCAGGAAAATGAAGAACAGCGACCAGGCGACTGAGTTGCGCGCATCGCGCACCGAGGGCGTCGTGAAGTAGCGCATCAGGATGTGCGGCAGCGAGGCGGTGCCGACCATCATGCAGAACACCAGCGTCACGAACTTCCACGCCGCGAGAGCGCCCTCCGGCGGCGTCGCATGCAGGGTAGTGAGCGCCTTGAGAGCCCCCACTGTCTCGGTGGGCTGGGTGCCGACGCCGATGATCGGCTCAAGTTCCATGATGCGTTGCACGGCAGCGCCGTACTCCAGGTGCGGCAGCCAGCCGAAACCCTGCGCGATCGACATCCAGAAGATCGGGATCAGGTAGGCGACGATCAGCACGATGTACTGCGCGACCTGGGTCCAGGTCACCGCGCGCATGCCGCCGAGCATCGAGCACACGAGGATGCCGAACAGGCCGAGCCAGACGCCGACCTCGAACGGGATCTGAAAGGCGCGCGCCGCGATCGTCCCGGTGGCGGTGATCTGGGCCGTCACGTAGGTGAACGACGCGACGACCAGCACCACGATCGCGCAGAAGCGCGTCAGCTTGCCGCCATAGCGCGTGCCGATGAAGTCCGGCACCGTGTAGCAGCCGAACTTGCGCAGGTACGGCGCCATCAGTGTCGCGATCAGGATGTAGCCGCCGGTCCAGCCCACGATGAAGGCCATGTAGGGGTGGCCGGACATGAAGATGCCGCCGGCCATCGCGACGAACGATGCGCCCGACATCCAGTCGGCCGCCGTCGCCATGCCGTTGAACACCGGCGGGACGCTGCGCCCGGCGACGTAATAGGCATCGACCGCCGTCGTGCGCGACAGCACGCCGATGAAGGCGTAGACGACCAGCGTGAACAGGACGAACAGGATGCCGATCCACTTGGCGCTCATGCCAAGCGTCTCGAAAAACGCCATCAGTGCGAAGAATGCGAGGAAGCCACCAGTGTAGATGGCGTAGATTTTCGGAAGGGACTCCATGAATCCCTTCCCTTCCCATTTCATGCCCATGTCGTCCCCCTTATTCCCGTTCTTCCACGCCGAACTTGACGTCGATGGCGTGCTGTTGACGGTTGAAAACGAACAGCTGGACCACGAACACGATCAGCGAGCCCTGCGCCGAAAAGTAGTAGCCGAGTGGCCAGCCGAAAAAGTTGATGTTGTTCAATGGCAGGGCGAACCAGTGGACGACGTAGGCGAAGATGAACCAGACGGTCAGGTGCGCGATCGTCAGGTTTCGCGTTTGGCGCCAGTGCTCGGCGCGGTCTGCGGCAGATAGTTGACGCACTGCAAGTCCCCCTCGTGTTGTGAACGCCCCCAGCCGGGGCCCCGTACACCCAGTCGCAACCCTGGCGCTGGCGCCTTCATGTGGGCGCTCTGACCGTATCAGCGCGCCCGGCGGGTTGTCAGTGCGACCTTAGTCGAAGGAGCTAGCGACGCAGGCCCAGCCAGCGCTGCGACTTGTCGAGCGCGAACAGGTTGGTCGTGGTGGCGAGGCGGAGCCGCTGTGCCTTCTCCAGCGCCAGCAGCAGCAGCTGGGCGTTGGCATAGGCGTCCGCGATCGCGTGATGGCGACCGATCGGTGGCAGCCCGAAGTACCGCGCCCATTCGTCGAGCGAGTCGTTCGGTGTGTTGGGGAACAGCGCCGGCAGCATGCTGGCGAGGTCCAGGAAGCGCGGCCCGGCGCGCATGCCGAGGCCGTCCTGAAGTTCGCGGCCGAGCACGGTCGAGTCGAATTCCGAGCGGAAGGCGACCGCGATGGAGCCGTCCAGGAACTCGAGGAACGACAGCAGCGCGTCCACCGGCTTGACGCCGGCGCGCTGCTGCTGGCCACCGATCTGGTGGATCAGGATGTTTTCGGCGCGGCTCTCGCTGGCCTGCCGCACGACGACCTCGAACGCGTCGTCGTGCCGTACCGCCCGCTCGACGACGGCCACGGCGCCGATCGAGATGATCCGGTCGCGCATCATGTTGGGTCCGGTCGTCTCCAGGTCCATCGCGACGAACCGCGCCAACGACAACAGCCCGGTCGTGGTGCGGCGATCCTCTCGCGCGCGCTGCTTCGCGCGCAATCGCAGCGCGGTCAGGCGTGCACGGTCCTCCGGCGACAGCGCCAGGCGGGCCCGCCGCCTCTCGATCGAACGCTGGAACGGCAGTCGCATCCTGATCTGGCGCCTCCGGGCGGCCCCTACTGCCCGATCGACTGCTCGAGTTGCGCCTGCAACGCGCGCGCCTGGCGAAACGACTCCTTCAGCATGCGCTGGTCGAGGTCGTTGAGCACGTAGGGATCGACCCGGTTCAGGGCCGTGTGCGGGCGCGCCCGGTCGCCCCCGGACGGGCCCGCGGGCTCTGCGTCGAGTTCACCCCGCTGCGCGCGCAGGCGCAGCATCTGCAGGAAGTGGTAGGCCTCCACCACCGAGGCCATCTGGCGCTCGTCGATGTTGAGCCGCCGACCGGCGAGCCTGAGGCGCTGCGACGTGTTGGTCTCGGCGATCCCCAGGGCCAGCGCGAAGGCCCGCGCCGCGTCGACGAAGATGCGCGTGCCCTGTGCCTTGAGGTCGAGGGTGCCGGCGTGCTCGCCGTCGTCCGTGCGGAACTTGCGGATCACGCCGAGCGGCGGCTCCGCCTGCATGGCGTTCGCCACCAGCATGCGCAGGAACAGCTTGTTTTCCGAGGCGACGTTGCCGAGCCACGCGCGCAGGCTCTCCGCGAGTTCGGCCTTGCCCGCGAGCGGGCGGAAGTCGAAGAAGATGTTGGCACCGAGCAGGGCCTGGGGCGTCGGCTCGCGGATCCAGCCGGCGAACTTCTCGCGCCACTCCACGGTGTCGAGGCAGTACTCCGGGTTGCCGGCCATGATGTTGCCGGGACACAGCGGGAAGTCGAGCGCTGCGAGCCCCTCGTTCGCCGCACGGGCGAACGCCAGCAGGCGCTCACGGATCGCCGCCGACGCGCCGGTCGCACCGAGGAAGACGAGTGCGTTGTCCTGGTCCGTCGCGACCGTCTGCTCGCGACGCCCCTCGCTGCCCACCGAGAGCCAGCACCAGTCGAGGTCCTCGAGGTCGAACCGAGGCAGCAGCAGGGCGAACAGTTTCTGCGTCAGCGCGTCGTTGAGCGCAGTGATGGTCTGGGTGAGCGTCTCGGCGCCGGCGCCCATCACGCTAAGATTGTCGGTCAGCGCGTCGATGTCGCGCGAGGCGCGCCGCAGGCCCGCGACGTCGCGCGCGTGGCGGATGAACTGCAACACGTTGCGCATCGTGAGCCGCTGCAGCCCGAACAGGTCGCGTTCGGAAACGACGCCGGCGAGCCGGCCCTCGCGCGTCACCATGATCTGGTGCAGCCCCCGCTGCGCCATGTGCGCAAGGGCTTCCTGTGCGGTCGCCATGTCGCTCATCGTGCCGGGATCCGGCGTCATCACCGCCATGACCGGGGTGCCGAGGTCCACGCCCGGGAGCACCACGCGCTCCATGAGGTCGGTCAGCGTGAAGATGCCCACCGGACGCTGCGTCGAATCGACCACGGCGATGGTGCCGATACGCTCGTTGCGCATGGTCTCGAGCGCGGCACGGATCGACGTGCCCTTCTCGCACGACACGGGCGGGCGCCGGATTACGGTCCGCAGCGACTCGAACATCGTCTGCTGCTCGAGCGCGCGCTGGGTGAAATTCTTGCGCAGCTGCCCGAGCGAGTGCTGGACGATGCCCGCGAGGGCCTGCGTGCAGAAGTCGGCAAACGGAGCGGAATCACGGCGCAAGGCGTCGAAGTCGTCGCGCGACAAACGGTAGCAGAAGACGTCCTCGGTCGCCTCGAAGCGCCGCGTACCCGCCGAGCCCGCGGCGAGCGCAGCCACGGGGAAGCACTCGCCGGCGCCGCGCACCTCGTCGTCGCCCGGGACCGCCATGTTGTGCACGCGCACGTGACCGCGCTGGATGATGTGCAGGTGCTGCGCCATGCCATCGGCCGGATCGACGATCGTCGTGCCGACCGGGAAATACGCCAGTTGCGCGCGCGCGGCGATGAACTCGAGATCCTTGCGCGCCATGCCCGAGAACGGCACGTGCTCGCGCAGGAAGCGCAGCGTCGATTCGACGATCAAGGCGGGTGTCGCCATGTTCCGGACGCTACACCCGCCCCGCCGTCAATGCACCGCCTCGCTCAGTGGGAGGCCGCCTTGGACGCCAGGATGCCGGTATTCTGCCGCGCGTAGACCTCCGGCCAGAGCGCCTCGGAGCGCTTGTCGCGGAACAGCAGCGAACCGAGCAGCACCGCAAGGAACCCGAGCGGGATCGAGATGATGCCCGGGTTCTTGAGCTGGAACAGCGGCTTCTCGAGACCGAGGAACGAAGTCTCCTGGCCCGCGAACTTGGCGAGGTCGTCGTTCGCCTTCTGCACGGCCTTGTCGAGCAGCGCCAGATCGAGTTTCGCCTGCCCCGAAGCCAGCGTGTCGGCCGAAGCCAGCGCGGCCTCGATCGCCGTGCGCTTGGCGGCCTCGCCGTCGAGCACCTTCTGCGCCGCCGCCTTGACGACCTTCGGATAGGTGACGTTGGGCGACACCAGCGTGAGGCCCACCGCGAGCACGGTGCCGACGATCATGCCGGCGACGATGCCGCCGGTGCTGCAGCGCTTCCAGTACAGCGTCAGCAGCACGCAGGGGAAGTTGGCCGAGGCGGCCACCGCGAACGCCAGCGCCACGAGATGCGCGACGTTCTGGCCCTTGGCAGCGATGCCGATCGTGATCGCCAGGGCGCCCACGAGCACGGTGGCGATGCGTGCCGCCCGAACCTGCTGCTGCGGCGGGACGGTGTCGCCGCCGTGGTACACGCCCACGTACAGGTCGTGCGCGATCGCCGAGGCGGCGGCCAGCACCAGGCCCGCCACGACCGCGACGATCGTCGCGAACGCCACGGCCGAGACGAACGCCAGCATGAAGTTGCCGAGGAACGAGTTCGGGCCGCCGCCGAGGAACTGCGCGAGCAGCGGGCCGGCCATGTTGCCGCCGGCGTCGACCGCGGCGATCGCAGCCGGGCCGACGTGCTTCGCGGCGCCGAAGCCGAGGAACAGCGTCAGCACGTAGAAGCCGCCGATGATGGCCATGGCCCAGACTACCGACTTGCGGGCCTGCTGCGCGGTCGGCACGGTGAAGAATCGCATCAGGATGTGCGGCAGGCCGGCCGTGCCGAACACGAGCGCCATGCCGAGCGAGACCTGGTCGATCGGGCTCTTGAAGTACAGGCCCGGTTCGAGGAAACGCTGGCCGAGCTCGATCGCGGACATGTTGCGGGCCGGGTCGCCGAGCAGCGACGCGACGCGCGTCTGTACCTTGGGATCACCCACGACGTCCTGCAGGAAGGCCGGCAGCGAGAACCCGTAGGGCAGCCAGACCAGCACCACCAGCACCAGCGAGGCGATCACGAGCAGGATGGCCTTGATGATCTGGACCCACGTCGTGGCGACCATGCCGCCGAACAGCACGTAGGCCAGCATCAATATGCCCACCGCGATCACCGAGACCTCATAGTCGATGCCGATCAGCGTCTTGACCAGCACGCCGCCGCCCACCATCTGCGCGGTCAGGTAGAAGGTCGAGACGGTGATCACCGACAGCGCCCCGACGATGCGCATCGCCTTCGGGTCATTGCGGTAGGCGAGAATGTCGGGGAGCGTGTAGCGGCCGATGTTGCGGCAGGGCTCGGCGATCACCAGCAGCACCGTGATGTACGCGACGAGCCAGCCGACGGAGTACATGAAGCCGTCGTAGCCGTATTGCGAGATCAGGCCCGCGATGCCGAGAAACGAAGCGGCCGACAGATAGTCGCCGGCGATCGCCCAGCCGTTCTGCAGACCGGTGATCCCGCCGCCCGCCGTGTAGAAGTCCGACGCCGTCTTGACGCGTTTCGCGGCAAGGTAGGTGACGTACATCGTGAGCGAGATGATTGCCGCGAACACCGCGAACGTCAGCCAGCGGTACTCCGGTGCCACGGCGCCCTGCGCGAGCGCCGTACCGCTCGATATGACCAGGACGCCCGCCAGCGCCCACGCGATCCATCGTCGATACTGCGTATTCATGGCTCAGCCCGCCTTCTTTTCGTAGTGTGCCGCGAGCTCGCGCGCCATCCGATCGAAGTCCCGGTTCGCGCGCCACGAGTAGAAGTACGCGATCCCCCACGCGACGATGAACTGGGTCAGCGCGAACAACAGGCCGAAGTTGATGACGCCCCAGACCTTGACCCGGTAGAGGTCCTGGAAATACGCGGCGCCGATCGGCAGCAGGAAATAGAACACCACCGAGATGATCATCAGCGTGGTCAGGAACGTCTGCTTCTTGCGGTGAAGCTCCTGGAAGCGCGGATCGGCGATGACCGCATCCCAGTCGATGGTTGGAGGCGAGGCCATGGGTGCTCTCCTGAGGGTGCCCGGGGATCGTGACGGTGCGCGCGGTGAATCTAGCAGGTAGCCCGCTCGGAACCTCTCCGTCATTCGTTGTACGGGGAAACCGCAGCAGGCCAGCGGCCTTAGACGATGGACTAAGGCCGCTCCGCGTGGGTCGGGCTCAGCGGTTCATCCGCTCCTCGACGAGCTGCGCGACCACCGACGGATCAGCCAGCGTCGAGATGTCGCCGAGCTGGTCCTGCTCGTTCGCGGCGATCTTGCGCAGGATGCGGCGCATGATCTTGCCGGAGCGGGTCTTCGGCAGGCCGGGCGCCCACTGGATGAAATCGGGCGTCGCGATGGGACCGATCTCGCGCCGCACCCACTCCCGCAGCTCCTTGCGCAGCGCCTCGGTCGGCTCCGCGTCGAACACCAGCGTGACGTAGGCGTAGATGCCCTGGCCCTTGATGTCATGCGGGCAGCCGACCACGGCCGCCTCGGCCACCTGCGCGTGCGCGACGAGCGCGCTCTCGACCTCGGCCGTGCCGAGACGGTGTCCAGCGACGTTCAGCACGTCGTCGACTCGGCCGGTGATCCAGTAGTAGCCGTCCTCGTCGCGCTTGGCGCCGTCGCCGGTGAAATAGCGACCGGGAAACGTCCGGAAATACGTATCGATGAAGCGCTGGTGATCACCGAACACGGTGCGCATCTGGCCGGGCCAGCTGTCCGTGATCACGAGGTTGCCTTCGCAGGGGCCCTCCTGCACGTGACCCTCGTTGTCGACGATGGCCGGCTGGACGCCGAAGAACGGCAGCGTCGCCGAGCCCGGCTTCTGCGCGATCGCGCCCGGCAGCGGCGTGATCAGGATGCCGCCGGTTTCCGTCTGCCACCACGTGTCGACGATCGGGCAGCGATCCTCGCCCACCACGCGGTGGTACCACTCCCAGGCTTCCGGGTTGATCGGCTCGCCCACGGTACCGAGCAGGCGCAGCGACTTGCGCGAAGATTTCTTGACCGGGCCCTCGCCCTCGCGCATCAGCGCCCGCAGCGCGGTGGGCGCGGTGTAGAAGATCGTGACCTGGTGCTTGTCGACGACCTGCCAGAAGCGGCTCGTGTCGGGGTAGTTGGGCACGCCTTCGAACATCAGCGAGGTGGCACCATTCGCGAGCGGGCCGTAGACGACGTAGCTGTGGCCGGTCACCCAGCCAACGTCCGCGGTGCACCAGAAGATGTCGCCGTCACGGATATCGAAGACCGCTTCGTGGGTCAGTGCCGCATAGACGAGGTAGCCGCCACTCGTATGCAGCACGCCCTTCGGCTTGCCGGTCGATCCGGACGTATAGAGGATGAACAACGGATCCTCGGCGTCCATGGCCACCGGCTCGCACTCGTCCGGCTGGCCGTCGACGACCTCGCTGTACCACCGGTCACGGCGGTACATCGCGACCGAGGTACCGGTGCGCTTCACGACCAGCACGTGCTGCACGGTCTCGGTGCCCGGGCTCGCGAGCGCCTGGTCCACGTTGGCCTTGAGCGGCACCTTCTTGCCGCCGCGCACACCCTCGTCGGCCGTGATTACGACCGTGGATGCGCAGTCGGAAATGCGACCCGACAGCGAGTCCGGCGAGAACCCGCCGAACACCACGGAATGGATTGCGCCGATGCGGGCGCAGGCGAGCATCGCGACCGCGGCCTCGGGGATCATCGGCAGGTAGATCGTGACGCGATCGCCCTTCTGCACGCCGAGCGAGCGCAGCGCGTTGGCGAGCCGGCAGACGCGGTGATAGAGCTCGCGATAGGTGATCGTTTCCGTCTGGGTCGGATCGTCGCCTTCCCAGATGATCGCGGCCTGGTCGCCGCGCGTCGCGAGATGTCGGTCGAGGCAGTTCGCCGCGACGTTGAGCTGGCCGTCGTGGTACCAGCGGATGCGGAAATCGGCGGCGTCGTAGCTCACGTCGCGGACCTGCGTGTACGGGCGGATCCAGTCCAGCCGGCGGCCCATGCGGCCCCAGAATCCGGCCGAGTCGCTGACCGACTCCGCGTACATCCGCCGGTAATCGTCCTGCCGGATCCGCGCCCGCGCGGCGAACTCCTGCGGCACTTCGTAGAGCTTGCTCATGTTCCTCTCCCCGTAGTCTCGTCCCTTGTACTCGCCACCGCCTCAGTCGAGCGCGGCCCGCACCTTTTCCGCGTGCGCGCCCAGCAGCGCCGGATCGGCCATGCCCCGCGCGTGGAAGCGCAGGTCGAGGCCCTCATGGCGCGGCAGCACGTGAAAGTGAATGTGAAACACGCTTTGTCCCGCCGCGGGCCCGTTCAGTTGCGCGATCAGGATGCCGGGCGCGGCGAAGGCCCTCTGCACGGCCCGCGCCACGCGCTGCGTGGTCAGGATCGTCGCCGTCAGCGCGGGGCCCGGCAGGTCGAAGATGTTTTCCGCCTCGGCCTTCGGGATCACCAGCGTGTGGCCGTCGGCCTGCGGCATCACGTCCATGAACGCCAGCGTGTGCTCGTCCTCGAAGACCTTGTGGGCCGGGATCTCGCCACGCACGATGCGGGCAAACACGTTGTTGCGGTCATAGGCCATGGCCCGCTCCCCGGTGGCGCCGTCGGTCAACGGAGTATAGCCAGCGCGTCGTCGCTTGCCGCATGGGCATTCGACCAAAGGATGACTCAGCGGACGGTGGACGCGCCCGCTGCTGCACTGCGATATCGGGCGGCTTCGGTCGGGCGGCCCCACGCTGTGTAGAGCTCGACCAGACGCTGGTGGCCGCGCACGTCGAGGCCCGGGATCGACGCTCCGGCGAGCGCTGGCTGGCTCTTCAGCAGCAGTTGCTCGGCCGAATCGAAATCACGCAGCTTCGCCAGCGCCGCCCCTTCGACGTTGACCGCCACTGCCACCTGCCAGTGATCCTCCGGAAGGCTGGCCCGGAGGATCCGCTGTGCCTCCGCCGCGAGGGCCCGCGCCTCCGCGTACCGGCCCGTGGCCAACATCAGGTTGGCTTTGACCGTCAGCGTGCCGGCCACCTGGGGATGCTCCTTGCCGAGCGCCTGCTCGCGGATGGCGAGGCTTCTCTGCAGTAACTCGCCTGCTTCGGCGTACTGCCCGAGGTCGATCAGCCAATACGCGAGGCTGGCGCTGACGCCCGCGACGTCCGGGTGATCCGCGCCCAGCGACTGTTGGTAAGACTCCAGCACGTGGCGCAGCAGCTTAACGGCGCCCTCGAGGTCGCCGCGGCGATACAGCAGCCAGGCGAGGTTGTTCTCGTTGAGCGCGACCTCCGGGTGGTTTTCGCCGAGCAACTTGCGATTCATCGCCAGCGCCTCGGTATAGGCGCGCTCCGCTCCAGCGAAGTCGCCGCGCGACTGCAGCGTGTAGCCGAGGTTGTTCAGGTCGGTGGCAATGGTGGGGTGCGACTCGCCGTAGAGGCGACGCCTGAGGGCGAGCGACTCCCGCTGCAATTGCTCCGCCTCATCGTACTTCTGCTGGTCCATCAGCGCCCAGGCGAGATTGCCCATCGCGTGCGCCAGCAACGGATGGCCCTCGGGGTGCATTTCGCGTCGCATCGACAGCGCCAGCCTGAGGCTCGGCACGGCCTGTTCATAGTCGCCGCGCTCGTAGAAGTTGATGCCGAGTGCCTCGATGCTCGCCGCGACGTCCGGGTGCCGGGGCCCGAAACGCGCGCGGCGGATCCGCAACGCGTCGCGGATCAGCGGTTCGCCCTCGGCGTAGCGGCCCGTCTCGGACATGACCTCGGCCAGCGCCATCTGGGTCTCGGCCACCTCCAGCGAATCCGGTCCGTGGACGCGGCGCCGGTCGTTGAGGGCTGCCCGCAGGTATTTCTCGGCCTCGGGGTAGTTCGCCTGCAGCGTCAACACTTCGCCGAGCTGGTTGAGGCTGCGCGCGACATCCGGATGATCGCTGCCGAGGACCCGGTTGCGCCCGGCGTAGGCCTGTCGCAGCAAGCGAGCCGCTGGCTCGTATAGACCGAGGCCGGTGTAGACCGTGCCCATCGTGTCCATCAGCGTCGCCTGGATCGCCGGCTGGTCGGCGAGATCCGTTTCGATCCGCCGGGCGCCGAGGTCGAGGATCTCGCGCGCGGTAATCGAGTTACCGAGCGCCTCGGACGGGTCCGAGACCTTGAACAGGTCCACCATGAAGCGAGTCGTCTGGCGGGCCGTCTCGGCTTCGGCCTCCGCCCGCACCCGCTGCCGCTCGGCCTCATTGCGCGCCAGCCAGGCGGCTCCGGCGAGCGTCGAGGTGATCGCCATGCCGGCCAGCGAGGCCGTGACCAGCAGCATCATTCGGCGGTGGCGGCGGTGCGCCTCGCGCTGCTTCAGCTCGTCGAGCGGAATGTCGAGCAAGCCGGCGATGAGCTTCAGCTTGGCGTCGTTGCGGCCGTCCTTGCCGGCGCGCGCGTCCGCGGCAATCGGTTCAGAACGCTCGGCGGACAGCTGACCGTCCGGGCCCATCCGAAAGATCAGCGCGTTCGGGAAGCACTCGTCCGCGGCCGTTTCCGGCTTGGCCGAGGCGCCCGGCTCGCCGGCGATGATCAGGCAGAAGACGCGGTCCTCGCGCCCGAGTCGCTTGAAGGTGAGGATCTCTTCGTTGACCCAGCGCGACCGCGCCGCCGTCGGCGAGCAGATCACGATCTGCGCCGCGGACTGCTGCAGCGCGAGCGTCAGCTTGTCGCCGAGGTTGGTCGCAGACGCGAGCTCGTCCCGGTCGCGGAACACCGGCGCCAGGCGTTCCGGGATGGGCCCGAACGCCGTCTCCCGGCCGACCAGGTGGCGCGGTATCCGGTAGGTTTCGAGCGACTTGTGCAGCCAGCCGGCCCACTTCGAGTCGGCGTGGCTGTAGCTGATGAAGGCGCGGTACTTGAACGACGCGGTCACCGTTCGCGTCACCTCACTCAAGGCGTCGGCTGCGAGAAGCCCCCCTGCGGGACCGACGGCAGGAAGCGCTCGACGTAGACGTGCCAGAGGGTCTCCGAGCGCGCCTTGAGCCCGCCGATGCGGTTGGCGGGATCGAGGGTCGCCGTAGCCGGGCCGATCGCCGCCAGCTGGGAACGGTAGGCGGAGAACTGCGTCTCGAAGGCCTGGCAGTTCTGGTCCACGGCGCTGGTCTTGGGCTGCCGCGTGGCCGCAATGCACTTGGTCAGCTTATCCTCTGTGTTCAGCAGCGAGCTGCCTAGGCTCGAGCACGTGGAGTTCGAAAGCGGATCGCTGCCGACGCCATCGACGCCGCTCGGGCAAGCCAGCTCGGTCTGTGCGAGCTTCAGGTCCTGGAACAGCTTGGCGACCAGCAGCGCAAAGACGTCGTCCTGGTCATCCCCCGGAGTCGGGTTGTGAGCAATCTCGAGGTCGTAGGCGATCATCGAGAAGCCGGTGCCCTTGCTCTTCAGCGGATTGCGGCAGCCCGTGTTGATGATCGTGTCCACGTAACGGTACTTGTTCGGTGCGCCCGCATACTGCGCCGCGAGCCCGTAAGGCCCACCCGGCGCGATGAAGCGCTCGGACACCCAGGTCGCAACGTCCCAACTCAGCAGATCGGCCAGCGGCGTCTGCGGCCCGTAGCCGAGCACACACCCGAGTTGGGAATCGGCGAGCTTCTCGATGTCGAACTCGAGCTCGAAGACGTTTTTGAACACGACGCCGGGCTCGGGAATCGCGAAGATCGCGCCAAACCTGTAGTTCTTCGAGGTGGACGACTGGCCGCGGTACTGCGGCGAGATCATCAGCGGCGGCAATCCGGGCGGCGGCGTGTCGGTCGCTGGAAACTGGCTCGTAATGTCCGGCGGCAGCAGCTTGGCGACGTCGAGGTACTGCTCCGCGGCAATCGCCGGCTTGCCCGGAGGCGTGAAAACTGCGCCCTTGCCGACGCAGTCCGGCTCGGTCGGCACGTACCGGCAGTCCGGGATGTTGCGCACCTGATACAGGACCATGCGCGACTCGGGCGAGTTGAGCTCCACGGCGAACAGGGACGCCGCCGCGCCGTTGATCTCATCGGCGATCAGCGTGCACGAGCCGACGCACTCGGTCAGGTCGATGACGATGCCGGGGGCGACCGTCGCGCCGTCGGGCGGATAGGTGCCCGAACCCGCATGTGTCGTGGCGCGGGTCAGGTCGGCGCCAGCGCTGCTGGCGTCCGGCACGTTGACCAGACCGCTGAACGGCGGGCCCGCGGGCTGCAGGGCCATCACCTGGCAGAAGTTGCGGTCGGTCAAGTACACGCGGCCGGACTTGGCGCTCGCGGCAATACCATAGCGTTGTGCCGACGTATCGCATTGGGCCGTCAGCGGTGCCGTAGGCTCCGAGCGTTCGACCGGGACGTTGAAAGCCTCGATCGTCATTGCGGGCGCGAATCGATCCGTCTGGCGGGCCAGCACGCGGCCCGTCGAGGACATCACGAGCAGGTAATTGTCGGTCTGGTCGCCCGGCGCCGCTTCATTGGCAACCTGCAGCAGCGCGAGGTCGAGCAGCGTCTCCTTGCTGCCGAGGCCCCACGCCGTCTTTCCGGCGACGAGATCGACCGGCGTCGCGTTTGGAGTCGTACCGAAGTACGTGACCGCATTGCGCACGTCGAGGCCCAGCACGCCGGCTGCAGGCGCACCCGTGCCGGCATCGAACCGTTCCGCTTCCTCGCCCTCGACGACGACCAGCTTGTACAGCAGCGGGCGTCCGGAAGCGTACGGACGGAAGCAGTATTGTGCAGGCACGCCATTCGTCGGGCTGAGCGTCGAGCCCTCGCTGCAGGCGCCGTTCGCGTCTTTCCGAACGAGCTTGATCAGCTGGTATGCGCTGCCGCGTCGCCCCGAGATCCAGACGTCGCCATTCTGCGCGACGGCGATCGCGCTGCACGTGTCGGCGCGCTTGACGTCGAGCTGCAACGCACTGTTGGCACAACTGAACTCGACCTGGCCTGGCCCGCCGTCCGCGGGATCCTGCCAGCGCCGCACGTCACGCCCATCGAGGCAATACAAGCCGCGCGAGCCGTTCAACTGGCAACTGCCGAGACCGGCCGACTCAACGAGGTTGAAGTTAAGGAAGTCCGGCGGACGCTCATCGGACACATCGAACTTCATCTCGAGCGCCGTGCCGCGATTGAAGACCGCTACCCGATCGAGCACCTGCTGGATGACTTGGGTCTCGGCTTGCGCGTGAGCACCTGGGCTCGACAGCAAAGCGATCGTGGCCGCCGAAACGGCGGCGATGCCAAAACGAGTCATTTTCCTTCTCCGTCCGTCAGCGTTTTCCACGAACCGGACATCCGCTGTCCGCCGTGTGCTGTTTCTTGTGGATCCAGGCCCTGCGCGGCCGATGATAGCAGCCCCTGTGGTGGGACGTGGCAAATCGGAGGCGCGCGAGCACGCGGGACCCTGGCCATCCGTGACAAACGCCCGCGTTGTCGCTTAAGGTGATCCACGGTTCCGCTCCAGGAACCCACAACAACGAGAACGAAACAGGGGGAATCAGGATGGTTGCGTCATCGACGCACGAGTCGCTGTTGCTTGCAGTCCAGCGCGGTTTCGCCCTGCCGGCGGAGGCTGCGAGCGCGCTGGCGGCGGAACTCGAACCCGTGGTCTGCCGTGGCGGGGACTGGCTGTTTCGCCAAGGGGACCCCGGCAACGAGCTCTACCTGCTGGTGCGCGGCCGGCTGCAGGTCTGGATCGACGCGCCGGAACCCGGCGCCGCAGGACCCCGTTGCGTGGCCGAAGTCGGCCCGGGCGAGACTGTCGGCGAGATCGGCCTGCTGAGTGGCGGCGCGCGCTCGGCCGGCATCCGCGCGACCCGGGACAGCCTGTTGCTGCGCATGGGCGCAGCGGCGTTCGACCGGCTGTCGCAGCGCCGGCCCGAGCTGACACGGCAGCTCGCCGGCAGTATTGCAACGCGGTTGCGGGACCGGACCGCGGGTGTCACGTCGATTCGGCGCTCCTTCCGGACGATCGCGCTGCTGCCGCTCGACCCCGGTTCGGCGACCCGGAACCTCGCGGATCGCCTCGTCGCCGCGTTCGCCCCGCGTGGTGCGGCACGCGTGCTCACGGCCGCCGACCTGGCCGGAATCGAGGGCATCGAGCTCCCTGCCCACGCCGGCGCGCCCGTCACAGCGGGCCTCGTGGACTGGCTGGCCCAGCAGGAAGACCAGCACCGCTGCGTCGTTTACGTCGCGGATCCGGGTGCGACGCCCTGGTCGGACGTCGCGCTGCGCCACGCCGACCTCGTGCTGCTGGTCGCCGACGCAGCAGGCCCCGCGACGCGGCGGGAGTGGGAAGCATCGCTGCTCGACGCGCCGCACGGTCCGGTGGCCCCGCAGGCCCTGCTGCTGATGCATCGGGGCAAACCGGACAGGTTGAGCGGCACCGCGGCGTGGCTCCAGGACCGCCACACGGATTTCCACCTGCACCTGCGCGACGGCGTACCAGCCGATTTCGCGCGGCTCGCGCGGATCCTGGACGGCTCGGCGCTCGGGCTCGTGCTCGGCGGCGGCGCGGCGCGCGGCTTCGCACACCTCGGCGTCTACAAGGCGCTGGTCGAGGCG
>Ga0209262_10000256_pt1 | contig 28147 bp, 41 predicted proteins | sample Lowcelwee11metaG_FD_187171 | JGI IMG/M metagenome (GOLD analysis project Ga0209262, IMG submission 187171) | Freshwater pond sediment microbial communities from the University of Edinburgh, under environmental carbon perturbations - Low... | ecosystem: Environmental > Aquatic > Freshwater >... | reverse complement strand
AATTTAGCTACTGTATGTTTTTCCATATATTCTGACATATCTAGCCGAATCATGCTTTCTTCACTTCCAAACATATACTCAGATAAAGCCTTTGTTAACTCCGTTTTTCCAACACCAGTTGGTCCAGCGAAAATAAAACTTGCAATTGGTCGGTTAGGATTTCTTAAACCTACTCGAGCACGACGAATTGCTTTTGAAACTGCAACAACAGCATGTTTTTGCCCGATAATACGTTCATGGATAGTCTCTTCCATTTTTAATAATCGAGCTGATTCAGATCCAGTTATTTTTGTTACTGGAATGCCTGTCCAATTCGAAACTACATCTGCTACATCAGTTTCAGTTACCATATCAACATCTCTACGCGTAAAACCACGGGCTTCATTTGTTAATGCTGATTGTTTCATAATTCGAATATGTGTTCGAACTTCCATTTCATGATCCAATAATTGAGTTGCAGCTTCAAAATCATGTTCTTTAATACATTCTTCTTTATCTTTAATAGTTTCTTGCAATTCATGCATTAAACTTCTTAAACCTAAAGGTAAACGTCGATTTTCTAACCGTACTCTTGCTCCAGCTTCATCTAAAACATCAATTGCCTTATCTGGCAAATAACGATCTGCGACATATTTACTTGAAAGAATTGCTGCTTGTTCTATTGCTTTATCATGATAACTTAAAGTATGATGATGCTCAAATTTCGATCTTAAACCACGTAAAATTTCAATAGTCACTCCAACACTTGGTTCTTCTACATGAACAGGTTGGAATCGTCGTTCTAATGCTGGATCACGTTCAATATATTTTCTATACTCATCATTTGTTGTTGCACCAATACATCTAAATTTACCACGAGCTAAAGCAGGTTTTAAAATATTTGCAGCATCAACAGCTCCTTCAGCTGCTCCAGCTCCAACTAATGTATGAATCTCATCAATAACAATAATAACCGCCGAATCGTTCTGCGCTTCTTCAACAATACGTTTTAAACGTTCTTCAAATTCACCACGATATTTTGTACCTGCAAGTATTGAACCAAGATCTAGTGCCATAATTAGACTTCCATCTAAAAAATCTGGGACTTTCTCAGTTAAAATTAATTGAGCTAAACCTTCTGCAACAGCTGTTTTACCAACACCAGGTTCTCCAATTAAAACTGGATTATTTTTTGTACGTCTTGCAAGAACAGCAATAACATCATCAATCTCTTTTTCTCGACCAATAACTGGGTCTAAATTTCCGTCAATTGCTTCTTTTGTAATATTCTCCGCATATTCATCTAAAGTTGGCGTTGGACTTCCTTTCTTCTCACGTTCAAGTAAAAATTTCTCCGCTTGTGTTAAAGGACGTAAAATTTCTTCTTGCGTTTCTTCAATATAAGCTAAGATTAAATTTCTTAATTTATGAATATCTACATTTAATTTATCTAATGTTCGCATAGCAACACCATCAGATTCAGCAATAAGAGCTAATAATATATGTTCCGTTCCCACAAAATTTTGACCTAGATCTTTGCCTTCATGAACAGCCATCTCTAACACACGTTTTGCACGAGGAGTAAAAGGAATTTCAGATGCCACAAATCCTGTACCCCGGCCAATGTATAATTCAATTTCTTTTCGAGCTTTTTTAAGAGTCACTTTTAACTTTTTTAATGCTCGTGCTCCAATTCCATGTCGTTGACCAATGACCCCTAGTAATAATTGTTCAGTCCCAACAAAATTATGTCCCATTCGTCGGGCTTCTTCTTGAGACAACATAATCACTTTAATAGCGCCTTCTGTAAATTTTTCAAACATAATTTTTATTTATATTTTATAAATGAGATTTTCTATTCACTGGTATCTATAAAGTAAGACATACCAGTATAGTATTATACGTAAAAATATAAAATGTCAAATATTTTTATTTTTACTACTAAAAATTATATTTCAATATACTATAATTAAATAAGAAGTCTAAGTTCGGCGGTATGGCCAAGTGGTAAGGCAGTGGATTGCAAATCCTCTACCCCCAGTTCGAATCTGGGTGCCGCCTTTTTAAATACTACTATAGTATTGTCTTTGAGCTTAGATATATTTATTGTTTGATTATAGGTAAGAAGGTTTACAATCGAATATAAATTAATAAAAAGAATTTATTGTTTGGTTAATGAAACAAAAAATTATAAAATATTTCTCTTGATTTTTTATACAATATCTGATAAGATGTACTTGTAGAAGCAGAACTAAACTATAATTTAAAATAAGGGAATGTGGTGGAATGGTAGACACGACGGACTTAAAATCCGTTGCCTAGTGATAGGCGTGAGGGTTCAAGTCCCTCCGTTCCCAATAGAATTCATAGTTTTGTCAGATTAGTTAATTTCAAATTTTTGACATAGATAGTTCAGTAACTGATAGTTTAGTAACTAGAAAAAGTCTATGTCAACTTGCATTCTATGGATCGCAATATTTTATATATAAAAATTTAATTTTCTGTTTATCCTAAGTTATTAACTTAGGATAAACAAATACGGTAAAATACTCCAGGCGGCAAATCTGCTTCTGATAATAAGTCAAAAATTTCAACCTCTGAATCGTAATAAATTTCTAAAATTCGTTTATGAACTCGAATCTCAAAATGTTCTCTTGAATCTTTATCAACATGAGGAGATCTCAATACACAATAAATACGTTTATGAGTTGGTAGTGTAACAACGCCAATTGAATTTAAAGGAGTATTTTGTAAGATGCTCACAATTTTTTGACATGAAGAAACTAGAAGTTCATGGTTAAAAGACTCTAATCTTACACGAATTTTTGCATTCGTTTTTATTTCCATATAAACTTTTAATTATTTAACAATTTTAGAAACTACACCTGCACCAATAGTACGGCCACCTTCACGAATAGCAAATCGCATTCCTTCTTCAATTGCAACTGGATAAATTAATTCAGCTGTCATTTTAATACGATCACCAGGCATTACCATTTCCACAATTGTACCATCATCTGCTGTAAATTGTGTAATAGCACCTGTAACATCAGTTGTTCGTACATAAAACTGAGGTCTATAACCTGTAAAGAATGGAGTGTGACGGCCACCTTCATCTTTTGTTAAAACATAAACTTCAGCTTCAAAATTTGTATGTGGTGTAATTGTACCAGGTTGTGCTAATACCATCCCCCGTTCAATATCTTCACGCGTAACACCCCGTAATAAAATACCTACATTATCACCTGCAAAACCTTCGTCTAAGGTTTTTTGGAACATTTCAATACCAGTAATTGTTGTAGTTTTTGTTTCACCAATACCAACAATTTCAACGCTCTGACCAACTTTAATAATACCACGTTCGATACGACCTGTAGCAACTGTACCACGACCTGTAATTGAGAAAACATCTTCAATAGCCATTAAGAATGTTTTTTCTATATCACGTTCTGGTGTTGGTATATAGTTATCAACTGCATCCATTAACGCATAGATTTTATCTACCCAAGGGTTGTCGCCACGACGGATATCAGGATTTGATGAAATTGCTTCAATTGCTTGTAATGCAGATCCTGGGCAAATTGGGATATCGTCACCTGGGAAATCATAGGCAGAAAGTAATTCTCGAACTTCTAATTCTACTAATTCTAATAATTCAGGATCATCAACTTGATCTTCTTTATTTAAGAATACTACAATATCAGGAACACCTACTTGTTTAGATAATAATATATGTTCACGTGTTTGTGGCATTGGACCATCAGCTGCTGATACTACTAAAATAGCTCCATCCATTTGAGCTGCTCCAGTAATCATATTTTTTACATAATCCGCGTGACCCGGACAATCCACATGAGCATAATGACGATTCTCAGTTTCATACTCAACGTGAGCCGTATTAATCGTAATACCACGTGCACGTTCTTCAGGAGCACCATCAATATCTTCATAAGCTTTAACTATACTATTTCCGTCTAAAGCTAAAGTTGCAGTAATTGCTGCTGTTAAAGTTGTTTTACCATGATCAACATGCCCAATTGTTCCGATATTAACATGCGGTTTTGTACGCTCAAATTTTTCACGTGCCATTTTTAAATTCCTTTAAATTTTTAGTTTTTTATTTAGCTTTTAGCGAGAATAAATTTATTTGAAATTAATATCTAAAATGGGCAAAAGCTTTGTTAGCTTCAGCCATCTTATGTGTTTCTTCCTTTTTCTTTATAGTATTACCTATATCATTTGCTGTGTCAATAAGCTCATTAGCTAATTTAATTGACATACTTCGTCCAGCTCGTTGATGAGCATATCGAATGATCCATCGTAATGCTAAGTTTGTTGCTCTAAAGCCAGTTACTTCAACAGGAACTTGATATGTTGAACCTCCAACACGTCGAGCTTTTACTTCAACAATTGGACTTGCATTACGTATTGCTTTTTCAAAAACCCCTAATGGATCTTCATTTGTCTTTTTTTTAATAATATCAAATGCTTGATAAACGATATTTTTTGCTATCGTCTTTTTTCCAGATTTTAAAATCCTTGTAATAAGTAAACTTACTAAATAGCTATTGTAAACAGAATCCGCTTCGGGAAATCGTTTTTTTGAAATATTTCGACGCGACATAATTTAACTTAGAAATTTTTTATTTTTATTTTTCAGCTTTTGGTTTTTTGACACCATATTTAGAACGGCCTTGAGTTCTATTTTTTACACCGCCTGTATCTAAGGCACCACGAACAATATGATATCGAACACCTGGTAAATCTTTTACTCGACCACCACGAATCAATACAACAGAATGTTCTTGTAAATTATGACCAATTCCTGGAATATACGCTGTAACTTCAAAACCTGATGTTAATCTAACCCTTGCAACCTTTCGAATAGCGGAATTAGGTTTTTTCGGTGTTGTTGTATATACACGTGTACATACACCTCGGCGTTGAGGACAATTAACCAACGCAGGTGATTTTGTTTTCTTTTTTATTTGTATACGTGGTGAACGAACTAATTGTTGTATAGTTGGCATAAAATTTAAGAGTTATCTATAAATATATATTTATTGCATTACTGTTCATTTAAATCTAATTGATATTTTTTCATAAATTTTTCAACACGACCTTCACTATCAATAAGAACTTGTGAATCTGTATAAAAAGGATGGTTTGCTAACCAAATATCCACTTGTAATTCACGCTTTGTCGAACCAATTAAACATAATGGTTTTCCGTCACACATGATTGGCGTATCGGAAAACCATGTAGGATGTATTTCAGATTTTGGCATATATTAAATTTTTTAACGTTTTGAATATTGTGGAGCTTTTCGAGCTTTTCGTAATCCATATTTTTTACGCTCTTTAATTCGAGAATCGCGAGTTAAAAACCCAAACGGTTTTAAAATTAGTCGATTCTGATTCTCCATTTTACAGAGTAATCTAGCAACTCCTAATTGAATTGCTTCAGTTTGACCTGTAAGTCCACCCCCTTTAACTAAAGCAACAATATCGAATTGTTTTTCTAAATTTAATTTTTCTAAAGGGGACCAAACTGCATTTAAATAATTTTCATTGTATTGTAAATATTTATCACCTGAGACTTTATTGATGATAATATTTCCTTCTCCAGGAATAAGAAAAACTCTTGCCACAGCTTGTTTTCTTTTACCAAGACCAATATTAGCTTTTTGAAAAACTAATTTCATGTTAGAACTCATATATTTTAAATATCAGTAATTTATTTTAAATTTGATTACATAAGATTGACGAGATTAGATATTTATTAAAGTACTAAAGATTTGGTACATTAAATTCAATATCGAAATTAAGATTTGAAACATCTAGTTTCATAGGATTTTGTGCTTGATGCGGATGGTTTTGATCATGATATATATTTAACCGTCTCATTAATCTTTTTGTTTCTGTTTCTGATAACATTCCTTTCACGGCTCTTTGTATTGTTAAAATAGGAAGAGAATCAGAGACATTTCTGATTTTTAAAGAACTTCCAGGTCTTCCTGGATTATAGACAAGAAAATGTTTACTATCTTCGTTTAATATAATTGAATCAGCATTTACTAGTACTATATAATCGCCTACATCTATCGAAGGATAATAATGAGGTTTTATTTTTCCTTTTAATAACGCAACAATAATTGTTGCTAATCGACCTAATTTTTGACCTTCACAATCAATAAGAAACCAATTCCGATTTTCGTATTTTTCACTTGGTAAAAATGTTTTATTTAATGAATTCATAATTTTTTTTTGAAATTAAATAATTAATACTAATAGTTATTTAATAAGTTTCAATTCAAGCTATTAATTACTTTAAAATAATTCCTAACTTATTTTTTAATGTAGAAAATACTTCATCGGCAGATTTACGTCCAAAGTTTTTTAACTCTTGTAATTTTTCCGGAGAATATTGCAATAAATCGCCAACGGTATTTATTTGAGCTTTTTTTAAGCAATTATAAGCTCGAACTGATAGTTGTAATTCTTCAATTGCAATATTAGTGTATGGTTCAATACTTATTGAATGAGTTTTTGTTTCTGCCTCATTAGTTTCATTTGTATCTTTATTTTCAATTAATGAAGTAAATAAGTCAATAATAATTTGAGCAGCGGATCGTACAGCTTCACTTGGTGAAATACTACCATTTGTCCAAATATCAAGAAACAATCGCTCAGTTATATTATTAGTATTATCATAAACGTTTTCTATTTTAAAATCTACTTTCTGAACTGGCATAAATATGGTATCCAATTGTAGATAATTATCAGCTTCGCTTGCAAACATTTGCGAAGCTAATTTATAGCCAGTTCCATATTCAAATTTAAACTCAATTTCAAGAATATTAGAAGTAGAAATTGTTGCAATATAATGATTAGGGTTTATAATTTCTATATTAGAGGGTAATTGTATTAAATCAGCTGTGATTACCGTCGGTCCTTGAACTTTTAGACGTCCAAATTCTAAATCCGTTGTTTTACTTTTAAAAACAATCCCTTTTAAATTTAATAATATTTCAAGAATATCTTCACGAACACCGGGAATTGTTGAAAACTCATGTCTTACACCTGCAATTCTAACTGCTGAAATTGCCGTACCACCTAAATCACCTAATAGTACTCGTCTTAATTGATTTCCAATTGTTATACCTTGTCCTGGTCGTAAAGAATTTATTAAGAATTGTCCATAACTAGCACCCGATTGAATTTTTTCTGATTTAAGACATTTAATAGAAATATTATTCATATTTAAATTTCGTATAAATATAAATTTTAAACTCGACGTCGTTTTGGAGGTCGACATCCATTATGAGGAACAGCTGTTATATCTTGAATCGAAGTAATTTCAAATCCGGCACCTTCTATAGCTCTAATTGCTGTTTCACGACCTGATCCTTGTCCTTTTACTAATATTTCAACGCTTTTCATTCCGGTACCCAATGCGTCTAGGGCAGCTTTTTCTGCAGCTGTTTGAGCTGCAAATGGTGTACTTTTACGAGCTCCTTTAAAACCGGTACTTCCGGCAGAAGCCCAAGAAATTGTATCACCTGTTGAATTTGTAATCGTTACTATTGTATTGTTAAATGTTGATTGAATATGAACAATACCAGTTGTAAAATTCTTTCTATCTTTTTTAATAGTTGATTTTCTAATTGTTTTTGCCATATAACTGTATAAATTTAATAGATTTAAGACTATTTGAAATAAAATTATTTTTTCTTACCAGTAACAGTTTTCTTTGAACCTCGTCTTGAACGAGCATTTGTTCGAGTTCGTTGACCTCGAACAGGTAAATTATTTCTATGTCGTTTTCCTCTATGACAATTTATTTCATTTAATCGTTTTATGTTTAAACCATTAAATCTTCTTAAATCACCTTCAAGTTTTAGATTCAAATCTGGATTTTCTAAAGCTTCACGTAATGCTATTGTTTGTTCAGTCGTTACATCACTAACTCGCGTTTCAGAGTTAATATTTGCTATTTCGATAATTTTTCTTGCAGTTGTAAGACCAATACCATGAATATATGTAAGACCATAAGCAATTCTTTTATTTCTTGGTAAATCAACACCGACTAATCTGACCATTTTATCAACTCCTTTATATTATCCTTGACGTTGTTTATGTTTAGGATTTGGGCAAATTACCATAATTTTACCGTGTCTTTTAATTACTCGGCATTTATCGCACATTTTTTTTACTGAAGGACGAACTTTCATTTTGATTTGTTAATTAATAATTTTTTAGTGACGTTATTGATACATGTTGTTATAGACATTCGAATAGTAAATATTTTTAACTTCACGAACTAAATCTAATACTACACCAGCCAAAATTAATAATGATGTTGTACTTAATCCATTAAGACTTGAAATATTTAAGGTAACTTCTATAAAATTTGGAACTGTTGCTAGTACAGCTAACATAGTTGCACCTACAAATGTTATTCGTTTCATTACTTGTTTTAAATAAAAAGTGGTTTGAATACCTGGGCGAATTCCCGGTATTGTGACAGCCATTTTTTGTAATTGATCCGAAATATCTTTCGGATTTAAAACAATCGTTGAATAGAAGGAACTAAATATTAAAATTAATGTAAAGTAACTTATCCAATAAATTAATTTTGATGATTCCATAAATACTGGAAGACTTAATGTTGGCAATATTCCTAGATTACTAACATAATTTGGAATAACTAATACTGCTGTAGTTAAAATAATAGGCATTACACCTGCTTGATTAAAACGTAAAGGAATATAATTATTTGACGATGTTGAATCTTGTAGTGATGATTGATTTAATTGTTTTGAGGAGATTAAAGGAATAATCCGAACTCCTTCTTGTAATAAAACAATACCATATAAAGAAGCAAAAACTAATACTATAACACCCAATACGGAAGAAACTGTTAAATTTTGGCCATTCTCAACAATTACCTTTTTACAAAGGTTTGGTAAACTTGAAATAATATTGGTATATATTAATAGTGATGCTCCATTTCCAAGTCCATAATCTGTTATTAATTCACTTAACCATAAGACAATCATTGAGCCAGTTGTCAACCAAATTACTATTTCAAACGCTAACCCAATACTCCAATCAAATAATATTTGTTTTAAATAAATTGCAAGACTTACACTTTGAATCACAGCCCAAATTAAAGTAATAAAACGTGTTAAACGATTAAGAGATCGACGCCCATCCAAATCACCTTCTTTTTGTAATTTGGACAAGTTTGGAGAAAAACTAATGATAAGCTGTACTAAAATTGAGGCATTTATATATGGAAATATATTTAATGTAAATAATCCAATTACAAATGTATCATCCCCAGAAAATGTGCTGACCAAACTCTTAGTAAGTGAATGTGTCTGAATATAAAATGCCAAATCACTATGATTAATTCCCGGAACAGGAAGAAAGGTTCCTACTCGAATAAATAGTAGTACTCCAAGACTAACTAATAGACGTTTTACTATGGTGTCTCTAATTTCTTTATTAATCTTCACTTTAATATTTTTAATTTCTAGTTAATAAATTACTTCAAATCAATATTTCGCTTTTTAGCTACTTGTGATTTTGTTGTTAAATTCTGTAGTGCACAAATTGATGCTCGTGCATTATTTAATAAATTATTTGAGCCCAATTGTTTTGCAATAACATTTTTAACACCTGCAACTTCCAAAACGATCCGTACAGCTCCACCAGCGATAACACCCGAACCTTCAATGGAAGGTCGCATAAGAATTTTGCAAGCTCCAAAATTTCCAATAACATCGTGAGGTATACTTAATGTTTTTGTAATTGGAAATGTTATTAAATTTTTTTGTCCATCTGTTTTTGCTTTTTTAAAAGCATTAACTACATCATCCGCTTTCGCGACACCAACTCCAACTTTTCCATTTTCATCTCCAACAACAACAATTGCTCGAAAACTTAATTTTTTTCCACCTTTCGTTACTTTTGAAACTCGACTAATTTTTATTAGACGTTCCACAAGTTTTGGTTCTTGTGAATTGGTATTGCGTCGAGAATTTTTTTTTACTTTATTTAGTTGTTTTAAATCACTACTCATAAAATTTATTCAATTTATATACTTATTTTCAAATTTTAAGTTAAAACTGAAGACCACCAGCTCTTGCACCATCCGCTAAAGCTTTAATACGTCCATGATATAAATAAGGACCGCGATCAAATACAATTTTTGTAATATTTTGTTTTAAACTCCGTTCTGCTAATTTTTCTCCCATAATCCGTGAAGCATCACAAGTTCGTCCTGTTGAAACAGTCAGTTTAATTGCACGATCTAAAGTAGAACATGCTACTAATGTTTTTGAAGTTGTATCATCAATTATTTGAGCATAAATATTCTCATTTGAACGATAAACTGATAATCGTGGTCTTTCACTCGTCCCTTTAATTGTACCGCGCAAAGTTTCACGTTTTAACTTTTTATATTTGTTAGGTTTTAATCGTTTATTTTTACTTTTCAATCTTAATAAAGTTCGTTTTGAAAATTTCATAATTATAATTTGTAATTTTTAAGATTAGAGGAATTTTTATAATTTCTCGAAAAAGAATTATATTTGCTCGTTAATTGTTACTTTAAATCAAAAATTAATTGTCTATCAATTTTGTTGCAAACGATTAAATTTTTTTACTAATCAAATAAATTTATATTAGATTCATTTTTTTGATTTTTAATGATAAAGTTAGAAACGAATTCATCAATTTCTTATTTTGCAGATTTACCAGCTTTCCGAAGAATTTGTTCACCTTTATAAAGAATTCCTTTTCCTTTATAAGGTTCTGGTTGTCTCCAAGCGCGAATATTTGCCCCAAATAAACCCAAAAGTTCTTTATCACAAGACTTTAAATTTATTGTTGTGTTTTGTACTATGTCAACAGATACAGTTTTAGGGATTTCTAATTTAACCGGATGGCTATATCCTAAATTTAAAACTATTTCATTGTTTTGAACTGCTGCTCGATATCCAACACCTTTTAAAATTAAAGTTACTTGGAATTGTTCGGAAACTCCTATAACCATATTATTAATTAATGTTCTATATAAACCATGCAAAGAACTTAAATTTCGTGTCTTATTTTTTAAACTTACACTTAAAATACCATTTTCGTTTTCAATTTGAATAGTTTCTGGAATTATAATTTGTAATGTACCAAATTTTCCTTTCACCGTCATTTCGGATCCACTAGAACTAATATTAACGTTTTCTGGTATAATAATTGGCAATCTTCCGATACGTGACATTTTAGAAACTCCTTAATATTACCAAATATAACATAAAACTTCACCGCCAATTCCAAGTTCTTTAGCTTTTAGATTTGTCATTACTCCATTTGATGTAGAAATAATGGCTATCCCTAAATTATCTAAAATTCTTGGTAATTCTTTTGAATTAGAATAAACACGTAATCCTGGCTTACTAACGCGTTTTATTTTGCAAATTACAGGTTGTCTTGATTTTCCAATATATTTTAATGAAATTAGGAAATACTTGAAGTTATTTTCTGTATAACTTTCAAAATCTTCGATAAAACCTTCTTCTTTAAGTATTGATGCAATTGCCAATGACATTTTTGTAGCAGGAATTTGCACAATCTGATGTTTGACCATAGTTGCATTTCTAATCCTTGTTAACATATCTGAAATCGTATCTGTTACCACAATTATCTCCTTATAAAATAACAATTTTCATTTTTTTTATTCTTGAGACCATCGTTTGCGTTTTAAATGTTTTTTTCGATCCCAAACTTGATTAATCTCAGAAAAAGAGGAATAGTTTTCATAATAACCACAGTCATTTAATGGAAATCTTAAAAATTTAAATAAGATCATTCCATTTAAAATTTTATCCATTGTTTTTGATCGATATTTTGGTGAACAATTTTCTATCACAATAGTAATTGTAAATCCTTGTGTTTGTTCAACATCTTCATAATCAATTTCTGGAAAAATTAATTGTTCTTTTAAACCTAAAGTGTAGTTTCCAGCTTTGTCAAAACTTCGTAATGATAAGCCACGGAAATCACGAATTTGGGTAAATGTAAAGAAAATTAATTTAGTTAAAAATGTATACATTTTTTCACCACGCAAAGTTACGGTTAGACCCAATTCCATATCTTCACGAATTTTAAATCCAGCAATAGCTTTTTTAGATTTTGTTATTAGTGGTTTTTGACCGGTGATTTTAACAAATTCTTCAATACTTTTCTTTAAAACATTGGTATTTTGAGCCGCTAAACCTAATCCACGATTAATTTGAATTTTTTTAAGTTTAGGAACACTATGAGGATTTCTAAATAACTTCGGACTATTTTTTACTAAAACTGGTTTTATCCCTTCTTCGTATTCTTTTTTTATATCTTCAAGTAACCGATGAATGTCACCAATTTCTTCTAATGAATGTTGATTTAGCATATTACGATACTTCTTTTATATTTAATTTTACGTTGGAATGATGAATAGGAGCTTCAAATTGTTTAATTTCACCAATTTCATTTTCAGTATTAGGTTTAATATGCTTAAACTTAAAATTGACTCCTTTTACTAGAACTTTTCCAGTTTTTTTGTTAATTTTTATAATTTCACCAATTTCATTTTTATTAAAACCCGAGATAATTCTTACTATATCCCCGATTTTAACATGTATTTTTTGCTCTTTTACCATTTATAAAACCTCCGGTGCTAATGAAACGATTTTTGAAAAATTTCTGTCGCGAATTTCACGAGCGACAGGACCAAAAACCCGTGTCCCACGAGGATTGTTGTCTGGATTAACAATTACGGCAGCATTATCATCAAATCGAATATACATCCCATCTTTTCGACGGACAGTTTTTTTAGTTCGAACAACAATAGCTCTTACAATAGCCGAGCGTTTAATAGGCATATTTGGAGTTGCTTCTTTTACCACAGCAATAATTGTATCACCAATTTCTGCATATTTTTTATTACTACCTAAGACTCTAATACACATAACTTTTTTAGCGCCAGTATTATCGGCGACTGTTAACATCGTTTGAGGGTAAATCATAAAAGTCTAACTTAACTAATTAAAGATGATTTCGAAATAATTTTTACTAATTTCCACCGTTTACGTCGACTTAGTGGACGACATTCTTGAACTAAAACTTGATCGCCAATATTACACTCATCAAATTGATCATGAGCTAAATATTTTTTTGTTTTTGTCATTGTTTTCGAATAAATCGGATGAGGATATCGGCTTTCAATTTTTACCACAATTGTTTTTTGCATTTTATTACTAACTACAATACCAATTCTTTCTTTTACTGCCATTTAAAATTCCTTAATTTTTATAGTTATCTTCTATAGATTCTCACTTTTTTTAATTCGTAATTAAATTATTAAGAACGTCTTTTTCTTCTTGATCAAGTTCTTTTAATCTTAGCGTTAAAAGCGTTTTCAATTGCGCTAATCGTCGTTTTGCATATGTTATTTCATGTGGTTTAAAGGTTTGACGAGTAGCTTTTTTAAACCGTAAACTAAATAATTCATTTTCCGTTTCAAGAATTGCTTTCGATATTTCTGTATTTGAAAAGGAGATAATATCAGTAAATTTAGGTATGCCCATATATTATTTAATATTGTCTTTAATAATAAATTTTGTTTTTAGTGGTAATTTATAAGCTGCCAAATTTAATGCTGCGCGGGCAACTTCTTCTGGTACAGAACTAATTTCAAATAAAATTGTTCCTGGTTTGACTACAGCTACCCAATAATCAACTGACCCTTTACCAGATCCCATTCGAGATTCAGCAGCACGAGCCGTTACAGTTTTATCAGGAAAAATTCTAATCCATAAGGAAGCTCCACGCTTTGTATATCGTGTAATTGTTCTACGAGCTGCTTCGATTTGACGCGATGTAATCCAGGTTGGTTCTAATGCTTGTAACCCAAAATCCCCGAAACATATTTCGTTTCCTCTAGTAGCTTTTCCTCGCATACGTCCGCGATGATATTTTCTATATTTTGTTCTTTTTGGACTTAACATAATAAATTAATTTAATAAAACTATAAATTTTCTCAGTAAGTAAGTTTTTTTACTTCGATAAAATTTCACTTTTAAATAACCAAACTTTTATTCCTAAAACTCCATAAATTGTATGTGCTTCTTTCGTTGCATAGTCAATATCTGCACGTAATGTTTGTAATGGTACACGACCTTCTCGAATCCATTCACTTCGTGCAATTTCTGCACCATTTAATCTTCCAGATACTTGAATTTTAATTCCATTCACATTTTGCTTTTGAGCTCTTTGTAGAGCTTCTCGAATAGCTCTTCTAAAAGCTATACGTTTTTCTAATTGTTCTACAACTAAATCTCCTAGAAGAGAAGCATCTAAATCAACTCTTTCTACTTCGAAAATATTAATTGTTAACTGACGATTGGATGGTAAAATTTTTTTAATATTTGTTAATAAATTTTCAAGTCCTTTTCCAAGATCCCCTACTAATATTCCGGGTTTTCCTGTTTCAATATTTAATTGGATTTGATCATTTAATCCATTTCGATTGATTCGAACGTTTGAAATACTATTTGTTTTTGAGATAGTGTTCAGATAAGTTCGAATTTTATCATCTTCCTTTAATATATTGGCATATTGATTAAAATTAGCATACCATGTTGATTTATGATCTTGGGTAATTCCTAATCTAAATCCTAAAGGATGTGTTTTTTGACCCATAGAATTAATCCTTTTAAGTTAAAATCAAAGTTATTTTTTAATTAGTCTCTTTCATAACGACCGTAATATGACAGGTTGGCTTTAATATTTTAAAAGCTCTTCCTTGAGCACGTGGTCGAATTCGTTTTATTTTTGGCCCTTCATTCGCAAATACTTCAGAAATAATTAATTTTTTTTTATCTAATCCATAATTATGTTTTGCATTTGCAGCAGCGGAATGTATTACTTGCCAAATCGGTCCACCTGCGTCATAGGGTAAAAATTCTAAAATCATTAATGCTTCTTGATATGAACGACCTCGAATTTGATCTAAAACTCGCCGTATCTTATGAGGAGACATACGAATATATTTAGCTATTGCTTTGATTGATTGAGTATTCGACATAAATTATTGTGTTTCATAAATAAAATTCGATAGATAGGTTAGTTTGAAAAAAATTTCAAATTTAACCCTTTCAGTGTGATAATAATAAACCTTAAAATAATTTATTCTCACTATATTAAAGTAGTGATACATATGTACGATATTTAGTTAGTAATAAAAATCACCATAAAGAATCAGGTTTTTTAACAGGTACTCTAGTTTTATACAAAAATTTAATTGTTATATATGTAAATTGTTCTAAATTTTGGTACTCATTATTTAAAAACTTATTAACTTTAGATGTCTCATTAATATAAACTTCATGAATCCAGATATCAAAAAAATTAATACATAGATTATTATGTAATGAGAGAACAGGTGAATATAAAAGTGCTAAAAGACTTTCTCTTTCAACTGGATTTGATTTTAACAGATATAAAATATCATCAATTGCATAATAAATGTATTTATTTCGAAAACTGTTTAAGATAAATCTTGCCAGAGATGATAATTTTTTTTCATATTTTATTTGAAAAGTTTTAGACATCATTTCGTTAGGATATTGAAGTGGTTTACCTTCACTCCGGGCACTTAATTTACGTTTTGGAGTTATCAAAATTTCTTCTTTACATCGACATCTACTTTCGTACAAGATTCCGTTCATATTTTAATAGAATTAACGTTTTGCTTTTCTATCAGTTTTTATATGCGATCTAAATGTTCGTGTTGAAACAAATTCCCCTAGTTTATGTCCAACTAATTGGTCAGAAATGAAAATTGGTACATGTTGTTTTCCATTATAAACTGCAATTGTAAAACCGACCATACTTGGTAGTATAGTTGATGTACGTGACCAAGTAGTTATAATATCTTTCTTACCATCTTTATTAAGTTTATTAATTTTTTTTAATAAATGATAAGCCACAAACGGACTTTTTTTTAATGATCTTGACATCTTGAAAATATTTTTTGTTAATTATTAAATGTTTAAAACATTAATTAAGAACGTCGTCGAAGAATATAAGCATCACTTAGTTTTTTCTTCTTTCTTGTCTTCATTCCTAATGCGGGTTTACCCCATGGTGTTAAAGGTCGTGTTCTTCCAATTGGTGCTCTCCCTTCACCACCCCCATGCGGATGGTCACATGGATTCATTACTGAACCTCTAACTGTAGGACGTTTTCCTAACCAGCGAGTTCGTCCAGCTTTACCACTTTGAACTAAGAATGCGTCATTATTGCTAACTTCACCAATAGTTGCAAAGCATTCTTTTCGAACTAATCGAATTTCTTTGGATGGTAAACGTAAAGTTATATAATCATCTTCTTTAGCTAAAATTTTGGCTGATGTACCACCGGCACGAACAATTTGCCCACCGCGATTTGCAATCAACTCTATATTATGAATTGAGGTACCTAAAGGAATTTCTTCCAATGGCAATGTATTTCCTACAGTTAATGGTGAACCAGAGCCGGAAATGATACTATCCCCTACATTTAAATTTTTTGGGTGTAGAATATAACGTTTTTCACCATCTAAATAATGTATTAAGGCAATTCTAGCATTTCGATTAGGATCGTATTCAATAGATGCAACAGTACCTTGAAGTCCATATTTATTACGTTTAAAATCAATTAATCGATAGCGTCTTTTATGCCCGCCACCCCTATGGCGAATTGTAATAACACCTCTGTTATTTCGCCCTTTATTTCGATGATTTTTTGTTACTAAAGTTTTTTCTGGTTTAGTTTTTGTAATATCAGTAAAAGCCGAAAGGGCTCTATTACGTGTACCTGGTGTGTATGATTTATAAAGACGAATACTCATAAACTTGATTATTTTTATATTTATTAATTATCGGTAAATAAGTTTATTACATCGCCTTCGGATAAAGTTACAATTGCTTTTTTATATTGCGGTTTCCAACCAATATACTTACCTACCCGTTTTTGTTTTCGAGGAAGACGACATGTATTGATTTTTGTCACTTTTACATTAAATAAAGATTCAATTGCGGCTTTGATTGTAATTTTATCAGAATAACGATCTACTATAAAACTATACTGATTGTTTTCTAAAAGTCTTGTAGCTTTATCAGTAATAATAGGATATTTGATAATTTCTACATTACTACGATAAAAGTCTGAAGAATTAATCACAATAAATCTCCTTTATATCATTTACTGCTGATGGTGTTAATATAACTTGTTTTGCTTTTAATAAACTTAAAGTATTTAAGTTTGAAGCAGATATTAATTCAATATTTTTAAGATTTTGAGTAGATAATTTTAATGGTATTGTTTTTTTAGAAACAATGATTAATAATTTTTGATTTAAATTAATTCCACAATCTTGACAAATTTTTAAAAATGTTTTTGTCTTCGGAGTATTAATTTCATTTTCTAAGTTTTCAATAATTAATAAATTATCTTTCTTATTGTATAACAAGGTTTGTAAAGCTAATCTACGTTCTTTTTTATTTAGTTTCAAATTAATTGTTTTTGGTTTTGGACCAAAAATGACACCACCACCTTTCCATAACGGTGAACGATTAGAACCTGCTCGTGCACGTCCGGTTCCTTTTTGACGCCAAGGTTTACGACCACCACCTCGAACTTCACTTCGAGTTTTTGTTGAAACTGTACCTTGTCTTTGAGAAGCATGATGTCTTAAAATATCTTTATGAATTAAATAGTTTGCTGAATTTTCAAGAACATTTAATTTTAATTCATGGCTAGAATCTAATACTTGTCCAGTTATATCTAACGGAGTATATGTTATGAATTTTTGAATCGTCATACCTTAATTTTAATATATTCAATTTTTTTAATACTTTGAGTTAACTTATTCCGAAGATACAATACTCAATAAATTTCCAGGTTTTCCAGGAACAGATCCTTTTATGACTAAAATATTTTCCTTTTCATTCGTTTGAATAACTTTCAGTTTTCTGATTGTTGTGATTTTGTTCCCTAATTGGCCTGACATTTTTTTTCCAGGTAATACCCGTCCAGGTGTTGTCCCCATACCAATTGAACCAGGTGCTCGATGATTCTTTGACCCATGAGTCATAGGACCTCTCGAGAAATTATGGCGCTTTTGAAGACCAGAAAAACCTTTACCGATACTTTTACCTCGAATATTAACTAATTGACCTGGTATAAATGAATCAACCTTTAATACTTGGCCAACTTCAAATTCATCTTCTTCAGTATTAATACGAAATTCTTTTAAATATTTTAAAGGTTGAAGATTTGATTTTTGTAAATGCCCTAATTCGGGTTGTGTTAGTGATTTACTAGAAACATTTCCATAACCAATTTGAATTGAATCGTATCCATCCTTTAATATTGTTTTAACCTGTGTTATTACACAAGGACCAACTTTTAAAATTGTAACGGGAATAATATTGCCTGATTCATCAAAAATCTGAGTCATACCAATTTTATTGCCCAATAAACCTACAACCACAATATTCCTCCAAATATTTTCTATACATATTAACTCTACTAAGATCAAAAATTAACGTACTATTATTTTATCAACTAATTAAAATTAGTAAATTCTTCAGCTTAGCTTAAAAAATTTATGGTTTTTTGTCTAGATAAGGTAAATTAACAATTTTATTAAATTTTTAAAATGATACGGAAACTCAAGTTCGCTAATTAATTCCCCAGTAAATTATAATTCTTCTTAAAACATAGATACATATAAATAAAAATAAAAAAATGGCAAAAGTAGTAGGAATAGATTTAGGTACAACAAACTCAGTTGTAGCAGCAATCGAAGGTGGACAACCAAGTGTAATTATAAATGCCGAAGGATTACGAACAACTCCTTCGATTGTAGCATATACAAAAAAAGAAGAATTATTAGTTGGTCAAATAGCAAAACGACAAGCAGTTATAAATCCCGAGAATACTTTTTTCTCTGTGAAACGTTTTATTGGTTCTAAAGAAGCAGAAATTTCTGCTGAATCAAAACAACTACCATATAAAGTTGGTACAGATTCAAACGGAAATATTAAAATAAAATGTTCGTCTTTAAATAAAGAATTTAGTCCAGAAGAAATCTCTGCACAAGTCTTAAGAAAATTAATAAATGATGCAACGAATTATTTAGGACAAGAAGTTACTCAAGCGGTTATTACTGTTCCCGCATATTTTAACGATTCTCAGCGTCAAGCAACAATGGATGCTGGAAAAATTGCAGGTGTTGAAGTATTACGAATTATTAATGAACCAACTGCTGCTTCGTTAGCTTATGGTTTAGACAAAAAGCAAAATGAAACAATTTTAGTTTTTGATTTAGGTGGTGGTACATTTGATGTATCAATTTTAGAAGTTGGTGATGGTATTTTTGAAGTTCTAGCAACTGCTGGTGATACTAATTTAGGTGGTGATGATTTTGATAAAGTTCTCGTTGATTGGTTGATGAAGGATTTTAAGAATCAAGAAGGAATTGATTTAACGGCTGATGTTCAAGCATTACAACGATTAACTGAAGCTGCAGAAAAAGCAAAAATGGAATTATCGACTGTGGAAAAAACAACAATTCACTTACCATTTATTACAGCTGATAAAACAGGCCCTAAACATATTGAAAAAGAATTAACAAGAGATGTTTTTGAAAACTTATGTCAAGAGTTAATTAATCGTTGTCGGATTCCTGTAGAAAAAGCATTGACTGACGCACGACTTGAAAAATCAGATATAAATGAAGTGGTATTAGTTGGTGGATCAACTCGGATTCCTGCTATCCAAAATTTAGTAGAATCTCTGACGGGTAAAAAACCAAATCAGTCAGTGAATCCTGATGAAGTAGTAGCTATCGGGGCTGCTATTCAAGCTGGTATTTTAGCAGGCGAAATTAAAGATATTTTATTATTAGATGTTACTCCATTATCATTAGGTGTAGAAACACTTGGTGGAGTTATGACAAAAATTATTTCGCGAAATACAACAATTCCGGTTAAAAAATCAGAAATGTTTTCAACAGCAGTAGATAATCAGACAAATGTGGAAATTCATATTTTACAAGGGGAACGTGAATTAGTAAGTGGTAATAAAAGTCTTGGTAATTTTAGATTAGATGGTATTCCACAAGCTGATCGTGGTGTTCCACAAATTGAAGTAACATTTGATATTGATGTTGATGGTTTACTTTCAGTGAAAGCAAAAGAAAAAGACACAGGTGTAGAACAATCAGTAACAATTCAAGGTGCATCAAATTTAAATGAAAATGAAGTAGAACAAATGTTAGCTGAAGCTGAAAAATATGCTTCTATTGATAAAGAAAAACGACAAAATATTGAAATAAAAAATCAAGCTGAAACATTATGTTTTGAAGCTGAAAAAGAGCTTTCACTTTTTGAAACTAGTATAACAGAAGAAAAACAGAAAGAAGTAAACAAATTAATTGCCGATATTCGACAAGAAATTCAGACTGATAATTTTTCATCATTACAATCATTAGTTGAAGAATTAAAAACAGCCATGAAAAATATGGTATCTGCTCAAGCAGCATCTGACAGTTCTTCAAATTCAGATCCAATGTCTAATTTAAATGATTTATAATTTGAATTTATCTGATCTTTTATTTTAGAAGTTCCAACGAATCTTAAGATTCGTTGGAACTTCTCGTATCATCAACAATAATACATTCAGTTGTTAAGATCATACTTGCAATTGACGTGGCATTTTGTAAACCAGATCTAGTAACTTTAGCTGGATCAACAATACCCTCTTCATACATGTTTCCAAATATATTCTTTGCAGCATTGTAACCAATTTCAAATTCTTGTTGTTGAACTTTCTCAATAATTACGGGTCCATTAATTCCAGCATTCTCAGCAATTCGACGTAACGGAGCTAAAATTGCTCTTGATATTATAATCGCTCCAATCAGTTCATCTTCTTTTAAATTATTTTTTGCCCAAGTCACAAGATTTTCTGATAAATGTGCAAGTGTTGCACCGCCCCCTGGAACAATACCCTCTTCAACCGCAGCGCGGGTTGCGTTAATTGCATCTTCTAACCGTAATTTTTTATCTTTCATTTCTGTTTCTGTCAAAGCACCAACCCGAATAACAGCAACTCCACCAGATAATTTTGCAATTCGATCTTGCAATTTTTCTTTTTCATATCCAGTCTCGGCTAAGTTAACTTGCTTTCGAAGTTGCTCACATCTAACTTTAATATCTTCTAAAGTTAATCCATCAGCAACAATTGTTGTTGTATCATTAGTAACAATAATACGCCGAGCTTGACCTAATAAATTTAATTCAATATTATCTAAACTTAATCCAGCATCTTGAGTAATCAATGTCCCACCTGTTAATATTGCAATATCTTCTAACATTAATTTACGCAATTCACCGAATCCAGGTGCTCGAATTGCAACAACATTTATAACACCGCGTAATTTATTTAAAATTAAAGTTGCTAATGCTTCTTTTTCGACATCTTCAGCAATAATAAGAAGTGGTCGTTTTGTTTTTGTAATTTGTTCTAAAATTGGTAACAAATCTTGTTGTACTAAAGTAATTCTCTTATCAGTTAATAATATATATGGATTATCATACGAAACTTCCATTTTTTCAGTATTAGTGATAAAATAAGGTGAAATAAAACCTTTCTCTAGTATCATTCCTTCGGTTATTTCTAACTCCGTAACAATTCCCTTTCCTTCTTCTAATGAAATAACTCCTTCTTTTCCCACTTTAGATAATGCGTCTGCAATTAAAGATCCAATAACTTCATCATTACCAGCTGAAATTGAGGCAACTTGTTGTATTGATTGAATATCCTCGACTGGTTGAGCGAATTCATTAATTTGTGTTACTAAATATTGAGTTGCTTTCTCCATTCCTAATTTAATTGAAATTGGATTTGCACCTGCTGCAACATTTTTTAATCCTTCTTTTACCATTGCATAAGCTAAAACTGTAGCTGTTGTAGTACCATCTCCCGCAACATCATTAGTCTTTGAGGCTGCTTGACGAATTAATGAAACACCTGTATTTTCAATATGATCTTCTAATTTAATTTCTTTTGCAATTGTTACACCATCATTAACAATTTGTGGTGAACCATATGCTTTTTCTAATACAACATTTCGACCTTTCGGACCTAAAGTTACTGAAACAGCTTCAACCATTATTTCCATCCCACGTTCAAGAGCACGTCGTGCATTATCTTGATATAAAATTTTTTTTGGCATATATAATCGTAAATTATTTAATTATTTTTATAATTAGAAATGTTCAAATTAATAATGTAAATTATTGTCAATCAATATTGCAAGTTTAAAATTGAATTCTATAAAATTTTTTTCTTCTAAAGACTTTACGAAAATCTATTGAATCTATTAGTATAGTTTTATAGTTTGGGCTTGTAGCTCAGTGGACTAGAGCACGTGGCTACGAACTACGGTGTCAGGGGTTCGAATCCCTTCTTGCCCAATATTTTAAATTTATAAGTAAAACTAAAATTATATAATTTTTCATGAATCTAATAAGTTCATACATATCTATTTGGGGTGTCGCCAAGCGGTAAGGCTGTGGACTTTGACTCCGCCATTCGCAGGTTCGAATCCTGCCACCCCAGTACAATAAATGTCTAGGTAGTAAAAAGTTACTAATTAATTTACAGAAGTTAGATAATTAAAGTAGAATACAGTTATCATAATTTTTTGGTGGTGAATAAGGATAATTTTATGGAAGCTAAAATTCAATTTATAAAAGGACTTGATGAAAAGGTGCTACCAGACGTACGTTTAACAAGATCTCGTGATGGAAGTACTGGAACCGCAACTTTTCGATTTAAGAATCCAAGTATTTTAGACAAAAATACAGCAAAAGAAGGAGAGATAACTGGAATGTATTTAATAGATGAAGAAGGAACATTAGAAACCCGAGATGTAAATGCACGATTTGTTAATGGCAAACCTCAAGCAATTGAATCTATTTATATTATGAAAAGCCCAGAAGCTTGGGATCGATTCATGCGATTTATGGAACGTTATGGTGAATCTAATGGATTAGTTTTTACAAAAGCAAGTTAATTAGAAAAATTTATAATAATTCTTAAATACAAATGTCATTAAAATGGGTTAACGAATTAGTAATTACTAAAACAGTTAATTTTTACTATTTAGTTGAAAATATCATTAATGAACTTCACACTCTATTAATTAATTGTTTTAACATTAAAATTAGAATCTAAAATCGATAATTCTATAACTAAATACATTATAGAATTATCCACCTCCAACAATTGTAACAATTTCAATTTTATCTTTATTTCCAACAAAAATTGTATTCCACTGAGTTTTCTCACAAATTAAATTATTATATTCTAAAACAAAGAGAGACGTTGTATAGTTAAAATAATAAATTAAGTCAAAAAGAGTAATATCGACATCAGTGTAAAACTGATGACCATTTACGAAAAACTGTTTTTTTATTGTCATATTTTTATAATTATACTTTATGTTAAATATTAAAAGAAACTTTTAACTAAAGAAACTAGACTTAAAACGATATAAAATGATAGAGTATCATTGAAAGCAGTTTGGCGGGTGTGGCCAAGTGGTTAAGGCAGTGGGTTGTGGTTCCACCATTCGCCGGTTCAAGTCCGGTCACTCGCCCTTGTTGAATCATTATAATATTGAGATTAATAAAAATTTACTTACAAATTTAACTGATTTTTATGTCACGTTACAGAGGACCTAAATTAAGAATTAGTAGACGATTAGGAACATTGCCGGGTTTAACAAAGAAAACATCAAATAAAAAAACACGACCTGGTCAACACGGAAAAGCTATTGATAATAATAGTAAAAAAACAACTGAATACGGTGTACGATTAGAAGAAAAACAAAAATTAAAATATAATTACGGCTTAACTGAAAGTCAATTATTTAGATATGTTAAAGAAGCTCGTCGACGCAATGGCGTTACGAGTTTAGTTTTAATTCAATTATTAGAAATGCGTTTAGATACTCTGTGCTTTACATTAGGTTTCGCGACAAGTATTGGACAAGCTCGTCAATTAGTAAATCATGGTCATATAACTATTAACAATAAAGTCGTTAATATCCCTAGTTTTCAATGCCGACTAAATGATGTAATTGGAGTGAAAGAAAAAAGTACATCGCTATTATTAGTTCAAACAAATCTTAAAAACAACCAAACCCGTGAATTACCGGCTCATTTAAAATTTGATACTTCAAAATTAGAAGCAACCGTTTTAGATTATTGTGATAGAAATGATTTACCATTACAACTTGATGAATTATTAGTTATTGAGTACTATTCACGTCGTTAACTACTTAACGTCAACCTAAATTTATTTTGTAATACTTCTTAAAATTCTAATAAAACGAAAAAAATTCAATTCTACTATATATAATATGTTAAAATTAAGATTAAAACGAACAGGAAGAAAACGATCTCCATCATATCGATTAGTTATTATGGAAAATACAACTAGACGAGACGGTAGACCAATTGATGAAGTTGGATACTATAATCCAATTACAAAGCAATATCAGTTTGATACAATTAAAATAACAAAATGGCTAAGCTATGGTGTAACACCAACAAAAACCGTCTTAAACTTATTAAAGAAAGCGGATATTATTCAAGCTTAAAAATTTAACGATATAATTTCTTAAGAAATTAGAAATAAGCTAACAAATATTGACATCGATTATACTTACTATATTATACTTGGTGTCAATTTTAGAAACTTCTAGAATAGTTAGGTACCAGTTTTTAAAGTCAAAATTAACAAGACATTGTAGTAAGGAAATTTTGTGAACCAGAAGCAATTTGTAAGGGATGTATTTTCTTTTCAATTGTGAGTAGTGAATTTAAAGATAAAATATCTTCTTAACTTTATCTTTATAAGTAGTAATAGACGTCATAATATAGACAAGTATATTATAGTCCAATATAAATTTATTTACCAACAATAATACTCATGTCACATTTTACAAATATGAAAACTCGTTTTCAAAATCTATTCTATTTAGAAAAAGCTTTAAATAGATTAGAAATTACAAATAAACGAGAAAAAGAAACAATTAAAGGTTCAGTATCAAAATTATACAACGTAAATTTAGTAATTCCACAATCAAATGGTTATGACATTAAATTTTGTTGGAATGGCCAAGAATATGAATTAGTTGTTGATATGAGTTTTTGGAAACAGTCTTATCCTATCGAAAGTTTTATTGATAAAATTGCTCAACAATATGCGGGTGAAGTTATTATTGGAGAAAGTCAAAAAATTGGGTTTCAACCTATTAAATATCAACAAAATTCGGATGGTTCAAATACACTTGTATTAGAACGCTGGAATGCAACAAAATAAGATTTATTAAATGTAAATTAATAACTTATTAATTAAATCTCTATTACCCAAATGATATAGTAATATGAAATCATTTTGGGTAATAACTATTTTTTATTTATTACCTATACTCATAAATTTTAATAAATTTATAAACCCTATAAAAGAAACAAATTCAAAGAATTTTTTAGTAGAATAATATAGTATGGGTATGGCTCATAGACTAATTGTTTATCTCGAGACATTATTGGTTTAAATTCAGCACGAGACGGTAACAATACAAATATAATTACGTTATATATAACTTATTTTTAAAATAAGAAAATTTATCTTAAACAATTTATTGGAGAAATGTCATGGATTGGAATGAAATTCAAAATTTTTCATCAAACATAGTTTTTGGGGTCCTGTTATTTGCAATGATAATTTATTGGGTTAATTTATCATTTTTTACTGAAACAAATCCTTTAACAATAATTGGTAAATTTAGCACAATAATAGCTAATATCCTGTTATTCTTTATTCTTTGTTCTCGTTGGATTGTCGCTGGTTATTTTCCATTAAGTAATTTATATGAATCGTTACTATTTTTAACTTGGACTTTATTAACAATATATTTATATATTGAATTAAAAACAAAAAGTAAATTAATTGGAGCAATATTAATTCCAGTAGCACTACTTATTAGTGGTTTTGCAAATTTAACGCTTTCACCAGAAATGCAAAAGTCAAGTCCCTTGGTTCCAGCATTACAGTCAAATTGGTTAATGATGCATGTTAGTATGATGTTATTAAGTTATGCTACTTTAATAATGGGTTCATTGTTATGCATTTTATTTTTAGTTATCTCTAAATATAAAGATATAGATTTTAAATCTATTGATGATTCATCATTACCGCTATACAATATAATGCTGGACTATTATGAAGCAAAATTATTAGCACCATCCAATGAAATGTCAGAACTTGGTAAGCTAAAACTATTACAAAGTTTAGATAATTGGAGTTATCGAATTATTGGTCTTGGTTTTCCTTTTTTGACAATTGGAATTATTTCAGGTGGAGTTTGGGCAAATGAAGCCTGGGGTTCTTATTGGAGTTGGGATCCTAAAGAGACATGGGCCTTAATTACGTGGCTTGTTTTTGCTACATATTTACATGCTCGTATTACAAAAGGTTGGGAAGGGAAAAAAACTGCAATTTTAGGTGGGTTAGGTTTCTTTGTTATTTGGATATGTTATTTAGGAGTAAATTTCCTAGGAAAAGGATTACATAGCTATGGCTGGGTATCATAAAAATAAAGGAATTTCTAATTTTAGATTCCTTTATTTTCTAGAAATATATTATTATTTAATAAGCTAATCCCAAACTTCGTGTTGTTTCAGCTCCTAAATATACTCGTACACTTAAAAAGTCTGTAGGACATGCTGTCTCACATCTTTTACAACCTACGCAATCTTCTACACGGGGCGAAGAAGCAATTTGGCCTGCTTTACAACCATCCCAAGGTACCATTTCTAAAACATCTGTAGGACATGCTCTTACACATTGAGTGCAACCAATGCATGTATCATATATTTTAACTGTATGAGACATAACTATAACTTTTATATAATTTTATTAATTGTTATCTTAGATTATAGTTTATTTTTTCAAAATAAAACTAATTTTTATCTGGTCGCTCGACAGTACCAAACTTAACGTGATAAACGTTGAATTTGTTGAATGGCTAAACGACCTATGTTAAATAAAGCCCATGATGCTGCAACTAATACTGGGGCAGCAATTACTAGTAAACGAGTATCCATAAATGATAATCCTTTCTAAATATTCAAATTAAATACAGAAAATAATATTAAGATACAACCATATTATTATAGATTAACATTATATGTGAAATTTGAAATATATCAAATTAATTGATTGAGAAACTCACCTGTTCCAACTCCTGCAATCAAAGATAGTTTCTACTTTCTCAAGATTATTTAATCTTGAGAAAAAAAAGCTTCAGCTTCATCAGCTTTACCAATGGAACCTCCAGTAGTTGTATCGATGACAAAATTCGGTAAAAGATTTGAAACCGACTTACTCCAATTTGTCACTCCGCTCGCGATTTCAGAAGATATACCTTTCTCTTCTTTTTCATCTATCTAATTTATTGTTCTTGGCTTATGACTCCATCTTTTTGTTCCAAATGAATTTGGTAGAACCTAACATTATTTGTTACTAACTTAAGATTAAAAACTTTGGCATTGAGCTATCTTCCCAGGAGGTCCCCCTCCAAGTATTGTCGCCGATTTATAACGTTTCACAACTGAGTTCGAGATGGATCAGTGTGGTTCCGCTTATTACACTAGAAACACCAAAGCAAAAGTCTTTACGATTTTAAAAATCGTAAAGAAATTAAAAAATTCAAGTCCTCGGTCTGTTAGGACATCTCAGCTCATATATTACTATATTTATACTTAATGCCTATCAAACGGTTAGTCTTACCGTGACCTTACTCACTTACGTGATGAGAATACTAATCTTGAGGTGGGCTTCCCACTTAGATGCTTTCAGCGGTTATCCTCTCCATACATAGCTACCCAGCGTTTACCGTTGGCACGATAACTGGTACACCAGAGGTATGTCCTTCTCGGTCCTCTCGTACTAAAGAAGGCTCCTCTCAATATTCTAACGCCTACACCGGATATGGA
>Ga0209262_10000255_pt1 | contig 28149 bp, 21 predicted proteins | sample Lowcelwee11metaG_FD_187171 | JGI IMG/M metagenome (GOLD analysis project Ga0209262, IMG submission 187171) | Freshwater pond sediment microbial communities from the University of Edinburgh, under environmental carbon perturbations - Low... | ecosystem: Environmental > Aquatic > Freshwater >... | reverse complement strand
GGCGGTGAGGGTGCGGTAGGTGTCTTCCGAGAAGTCCTCGTGGCCCGGCGTGTCGAGCAGGTTGATCATGTGCTCGCGGTAAGGGAACTGCATCACCGAGGAGGTGACCGAGATGCCGCGCTGCTTTTCCAGTTCCATCCAATCCGAGGTGGCGTGGCGCGCGGCTTTTCTGGCGCGGACTTCGCCGGCGACCTGGATGGCACCGCCGAACCACAGCAGCTTTTCCGTCAGCGTGGTCTTGCCGGCGTCGGGGTGGGAGATGATGGCGAAGGTGCGGCGGCGGGCGATTTCATGGGCGAGCTTTGACATAGCGCCGCATTTTATCGCGAACCGTGCGACGGTTGAAATGCGCGGGGCGCGCAGGTAGCATGCCGGCATGAATCTCGGCGCTGGCGGGACGCTGGCGGCGACTTGCGAAAGGGGAGAAATGCGAAAGTCGGTCATGTTGGTCGGGGCGTTGCTGGGTTTGGGTTTGTCACTGCCTGCTTGGGCGACCTGGAAATACAGTGCCGAGAAGGATGTCAGCGGCAAGGAATCCTTGTATGCGACTACGCTGAGCACCCGTAAGGTGGACTTGGGCGTGAATTACCGCATGGTCGACGGCGTACTGACGCTGAGGCGTCATGCCAAGCTGGGCTATGACGTGATTTTCTCCGTCACGGCGGGACAAATCGTTTGCCGCAGCTATACCCCGTGCCAGGTAATCGTCCGCTTCGACGATCATCCCACTCAGGTCTATACGGCCATCGGAACCTCGAATGTCAGTGCCACCACGATTGCCATCAAGGGATTCGAGCGCTTTGTCGGTGCGGCGCGCAATGCCAAGAAAGTGACGATCGAGGCCGAGTTCTATCAGCGCGGCAATCAATCCTTCAGTTTCGACATCGCCGGACTGGATGTCGGCAAGATTCAGTGGGGCAGCAAACCGAAAACCGTACAGCCGCCGGACGAAAAGCGTCAGACGGTTACGCCGGAAGAGCGCAGCCCCGTGGCGTTGGCGCGGGAGAAAAAATGTTTAAGCTGTCACGAGATTGGCTTTAAATTGGTTGGGCCAGCCTATCGCGACGTGGCGGAAAAGTATCGCGGTACTCCGGGAATGGCAGAGAAACTGGCAAGCAAGATCGTTGCGGGCGGATCTGGCGTGTGGGGTGAGGTTGCCATGCCGCCCAACCCGATATCGGCCGAGGATGCACACTTTCTGGCCGCGTGGGTTTTGAGTCAATAGTGTTCGACGCGAACGTCAGACCGGGCAGTAGCACACCCGGTTTCTTCCCCCGTTTTTTGCCAGATAGACAGCCTTGTCGGCGAGCTTGAACAATTCCTTGGCTTCGCGAATCTCCCCTGCCACGGCGGCGACGCCGATGCTCGCCGTCATGCGGATTGGCATGCTGTCGTAACTGAAGGCGTGGCGCTCCACGGATTCCCGAATGAATTCGGCGAGTTCCAGTGCGCTGGAACGAGACTGGGCGGGTAGCAAAGCAACGAACTCCTCGCCACCGAAGCGGCCGAGGATGCCGCGTCTGGCAAAAGTGGCGATGCGCAGGATATTACTGACTTCGACGAGCACATAGTCGCCGGCATCGTGTCCATGGGTGTCATTGACCCGCTTGAAGTGATCGAGGTCGATCACCAACAAACTGAGTTCGCCGCCCAATGCCTTGGCGCGATTGAACTCTGCTTCCATTGCTTCAAGGATATATCCCTTGTTGTAGGCCTGGGTCAGGGCATCGGTATACGCTTTGGATTCCAGCATGCTGATATAGCGAATTTCGAGCGCACCCTTGGGCAGATACTTCAAGACGGTGTCGCCCACCTTGATGATGTCTTCCTTGTTCAGGATAACCGTGTCCCCAGTGCTGATCTGCTGACCATTGATGAAGGTGCCATTACGCGATCCGCCATCGACAAGCCAAACGGTGCTGTCATCTTTTTGGAAAGTCGCCTGCTTACGCGACACCGTTGGATCCTCGATTACGATGTCCGATGTGCCGTCGCGCCCCATGCTCATCGTTGGTGATGTGAGTTCGTAGCGTTTCCCTTGTTGTCGGCCTCTAACGACAATCAGGCAGGCTTCGCATTCGCTGCCAGATCTTTTGAGTTCGCTGACGAAGGTATCTAGTCCGCCGACGAGGTGGGTGTCATGCGTGTCGTTCTGGCGGTTCATTCGGCTAATCCCATCCAACAAATGGGATTAGCTTACACTGCGTAGTGGCGACCCACAATGCGTGATATGCGACACATGGGCTACCATGGATTCCCTCTGATGAAGGAACAATTCATCGTAGAAATCCAATGGCTAATTATTAAATCAATAAACTATCCAATACACCACCGTTGGCAAGATGCTCTCTCACCCATTTAGGCCGAGCCCCTTTGCCGCCGGCCCAGGTTTCATTGGGATTTTTGGGGTTGGCATATTTTGCTGCGGCTTTCACAGCTATTGTGCTCGATTTCCCCTTGATGTTGAATCCAAGCTCATTCGCCGTCAGAGTATATTGAGCGATAAGCGTTTTAGCTTCCTGTATTGCTTCTTGTCGCTTGCCATTTAGAATAGCCTGTTTTTTGGCGGTCAGTTCGGCAATCTGTTTGTCGAGATCGGCAACTTCGTTGGACATATCGAGTTCCTTGTGGATGTTTAAGTAAAACCGTTTCTATTTCGAGTGTGCGTAGAGTGAAGAAATTTAAGATTTCCAGAGTCGACTGGATATTGTTGGCTATTATCAGCAGCCTTTTCCTGGTTTTTTTGTTGAGACTGTCTGTGTATGAGCGTCAGATCATACCTCCTCATGTTATCGAACGGCAAGATGTTCGTGATATCTGGTATGTGGACTTACCCGATAAGCTAAAGCTTGATACGCAGATACAAGATGAAAATATTAAGGGTAGTCCCAGACGTCTGTTAGGGTATATGTCGAAATGGCGATCAGTTTTGTTGTCGGTCACGGATATGCCGCGCTCGAATCTATTTACGCTGGTGCGCGATTTACATAGGTTGAATGAAAAGCTCAAGTATGAAAATGCCACAGATTGTTTCGCTGGATTTGTGGCGCAATTTATTGTAGTTAATAATGAAGCAATCCAGGCGATCACAAGTTATTTGTCGAGCGGCTCGGTGCGCGACTACAAATATATGCTCGATACAATACAGCGTGTGAAAAATGATGCCGATCTGAAGATTCGCACTTGTCAGATTGGGCGGTAAATATGATCGAATGGCAGATTTATTCCTGCGTAGGGCAAGCAAGCCGCGCGTAGGTTGATGAGATCGAGGGACGACTGCGAAGGTCTACTTTTTCTTCTTCTCGTCTTCGTTGCCAACGACTGCCTTAACGCCGGCTGCGGCAACATCCACCGTAGTCTCAACGACAGTCGCACCGACTTTGACGGCAGTAGCGGTTACGGATATGGCGGCATCGGCAACCGCCACGACCGCGCAGCCCGAGCAGAGCATTGGGAGCAGAACAATGAGAAGGGCGGAGCGCATAGTCAAGCTCGGGTCTGCAATCTGTCCCAGCAGCAAGACGAAATTACGTGAACCTTAGGCTTTTTTCACGAACTCTGATTTGAGTTGCATTGCGCCGATACCGTCAATCTTACAGTCGATATCGTGGTCGCCTTCGATCAGTCGGATGTTTTTGACCTTCGTGCCGACTTTGAGTACTGATGAAGAACCCTTTATTTTCAGGTCCTTGATTACCGTTACCGTGTCGCCATCCTGAAGCACGTTGCCATTGCTGTCGCGTACGATACGCGCAGCATCGGTGTTTTCCTCTCCCCCCTGTGACCACTCATGGGCACATTCAGGGCAGACATACATGCCGCCGTCTTCATAGGTGAATGCGGAGCTGCAAAGGGGGCATTGGGGCAAGGAGCTCATGGGGCCTTTCTGTATTACCGACCGAGGCAGTGCTGACTTTGTTAAGGCAACCTACTGAGCGGCGTTTTGTGTGGCGTTTAGCGTGATTCTTGCCTTGCTTTGCGATTCCGACTTGTTATCGGCAGTTACACGCTTGCCAAAGTTGTCGCGAGCCTCGCGACTGGCTTTGGCCGCTTCGATGCTCTTGATACAACGCCAACGCTTGCCTGTCTTGGTGACAAGCTGGCGCATTTCATCAATGGGATGGTTTCTGCCGCAGTGGTAGCAGTAGGCCGTAGCTGTGCTCATACTCAATCTCGACGTACGTTATGGGCTGAAATCAGGACTTTGCGCCAGGCTTTCTGCCTGGGGTCGTGGGCGGGATGGACCCGGCGACGCGGCAGAGGATGCCGACGAAGGGCTTGCCGTCGTTGAAGCGGGTCACATTGCACTGGGAGATTTCACCCCGCGATGAAAGATCGGATAGGGAGGCACGAACCTTCTGCAGCGGGATTCCAGTCGCCACGGCTATCTCCGAGTCGAGATGCTGTCCGTGCTTCTTCAGATATTGGAGTATCGGGGCATTGTGCATCTCGAATACCTTCGCGAAGAGGTGGAAAAAACGTTGGAGCCCTAGAGGATTCCAGCGTATTGCGCGCCACACACAGAAACAAAAAGCCCAACCATGCTGGCTGGGCTGATTGCTAGCTGAATTTGGCTCCCCGACCTGGGCTCGAACCAGGGACCTACGGATTAACAGTCCGGCGCTCTACCGACTGAGCTATCGAGGAATGTGAAGCGGGGCGCATTGTACACGCTTTATTGCGCTTGGGTGAACGTCTTGTCGAATTAGAAACTGATCCTGCCCCCCGGACAGTGGCGCGAGCCTTCGAGGCGCGTGAGCGTGGGGAGGAGGTTGAGTCCCGTCTCGGCCTTGAGGCTGCGGGCCAGGGTTTTGAGCTCGCCGATGCCGTGTTGGACTGGATCGCCGGTCGCAGCGAATGCGACGACGTTGCCGCTGTCGCAAGAAGGAAAGGCGAGGGCACGGTCATCGAAGGCCTCGGCGATGCGTGCCAGCGAATCGCGATGGCCGCGTCGTTTTGACAGCAGGTTGGCGACCAGCAGCCCGTTTTCGCTCAGGCGTGCCTTGCAGTTGAGGTAGAAGGGCAGGGTGTCCAGCATGCCGGTACGTGCCTTGTCGTCGAAACCATCGACCAGGATGAGGTCGAAACGACGCTTGCTGGCGGCGATATACGCAGCGCCATCGTCGATGACGACTTCCAGTTGCCGATCGGTTTCCGGCAGCTTGAAGTGCTGGCGCGCCACCGTGACGACGTCGGGCTCGATTTCCACTACCGTGAGTTGGGCCGACGGCCGATGCCGGTGGAGAAATTTGGTCAAGGAGGCCGCGCCCAGTCCGATCAACAATGCGGAACGCGGCCATTCCGCACCGGGGCGCAACAACAAGGCGGCCATCATTTCGCGCGTGTAGTCGAGTTCCAAGGCCCACGGACGGGCAATACGCATGGCGCCCTGTATCCAGTGGGAACTGAAATGCAGGTAACGCACGCCTGCGGCTTCGCTGACTTGAATATCCATGGGGCCGAATTATGCCTGCTGCGGCTTGCCGGGGCCTCTCGGAGAGCGAAACTCGGCGCTGGCGGAACGGCGATTATTAAAACTTTAGGAATATAAACGGCGATAAGCTATCATCAGAATATTGGCGCTAATCGGTCATTCATTGGAGTGAGTTATGTTGCGGCGTTCATTCATGCGCGTAGCGCTGGGCAGTGCCTTGGGGACGATCCTGTCGGGCTTGGCGCAGGCGCAGGCCACGACCTTGCGGATGGCGGTGCATCCCTATAACAGCACGCTGGCCTTGCTGAGCACCCATCGGCCGCTGACGCTTTATTTGGGCAAGGCATTGGTGCGCGAGGTGGAATTTTTTACCGCACCCGATTTCGACAGCTACCTGAATTCCCTGCTGGCCGGCGAATACGACCTGGCGATTGCACCGCCCCATTTCGCCGTGCTGGCGATGCAAAAGGGCTATGTGCCGCTCTTCAATTACCGGCTGAGCCTGGAACCGGTTCTAGCGGTGCGGGTAGACAGTTCCCTGCGGGAGGCCGAGGATTTTCGCGGCAAGCAGATTGCGATGGCCGATCCTACGGCTTTCATCCGTATCGTCATGATCAAGTGGCTGGAGGATCATGGTTTGCGAGCCGGACGCGATTACCGGATCATCGAGAAAAAGACCCATGGCGCGGCCGTGGCCAGCGTTACGCTGGGCGAGGCGGATGCGGGTTTGGCGACCATGACGACCTTGCGTCAAGTACCGGCGGATATCCGCGAGCAATTGCGGCCGGTTTCGTCCGGACTCAAGTTGCCGCATGTCGTGACCATGGCGCATCGGCGTCTGGGCGAAGCCGAAATCGCCCGGATCAGGAAGGCGCTATTGGCGTTTCCGGATGCGGTGGAGGGGCGCGAATTCTTCGCCCAGATGGGCGTGGGCGGCTACGACGCCCTCGACGCGGAGGATTTGCGGGTCTTGCAGCCCTATGTGGATTACTACCTGCGAATGCGGCGTGAGCGTTAGGCAAAGCGTATTGTGAAAACCTTTGGCTGGTTGCGTGCGATGCGTTCCTTGCGCGGACGGCTGTTGTTCGCCAGTCTGCTGATCGAAGCGACGATGCTCGCCATTCTGGTCGGCAACAGCGTGCGCCTGATTCAGGAACACGTGATCCGCCAGGCGGAAGTCCGCATCCAGGCCATCGAACTTGCCTACAAGACGGCGGTCGCCGTACCGCTCGCGGCACGCGATTACGCCACCTTGCGCGACATCCTCGATGGCTGGCAGCGCGCGGAAGACATTCGTTACCTTGTGGTGACGGATCGCGCGGGCAAGATCCTGGTGGCCGTAGGCTGGCCGCATGAGCGTAGCCTGCCTGCACCGACACCGGTCGGCGCGAGTGCCGAGACCATCCATGTCGCTTTCGACGTCGATTATCTGGGCGCCGTTTATGGCCGGGTCCATTACGGCCTGTCCGCTGAGTTTATCCGCGCAGCGCGCGATGCCTTGTTTACCCAGAGCGCGATCATCGCCCTGCTGGAACTGACCCTGACCTTCGTCCTGCTGTTGGCAACCGGCTATTGGCTGACGCGCGATTTCACCGCACTCGCCGACGCCAGCGAAAAGATTGCCGCCGGCGAGTTCGATGTGCGTCTGGAGTTGCATGGCGACGACGAGGTGACCGCCGTCGGGCGCAGCTTCAATGCCATGGCCAGTGCCGTCCAGGAGCGTATGGCGGCGCTGGGCGAAAGCGAGCAGCGTTTCCGCGCCATCGCCGACTACACCTATGCCTGGGAAAACTGGTTCGGCCCGGACGGCAAGTTGCGCTGGGTTAATCCGGCCGTGGAGCGACTAGCCGGCTACCCTGTGCGCGACTGCATGCACATGCCGAATTTCCCCTTGCCGCTGGTGCATGCGCCGGATCGCGAACTTGTCGCGCGCCAGCACCAGCAGGCGCTGGTCGGTCATACCGGGCAGGATCTCGAATTTCGTATCGAAACCAAGGACGGCCGCGTGATCTGGGTGGCGATGGCCTGGCAGCCGATCTTTGGCGAAGCGGGGCAGAGTCTGGGCTACCGTTCCAGCGTACGCGACATCACCGTGCAGCATTTCGCCCGCGAGGAGCTGGCTTATGCGGCCTCGCACGACGCGCTGACGGGACTCAACAACCGCCGCGCGTTCGAACACAAGTTGGAGCGCGAACTGACGCAGTATGCGCTGGGCAAGGTCATCGTTTTTTACATCGATCTCGACCAGTTCAAGCTGGTCAACGACACCTGCGGCCACACGGCCGGCGACGCCCTGTTGCAGCATCTGGCGCGCGTGATGCAGGCGCGTTTCTCCTTTGGCTTTCTCGCCCGGTTGGGCGGCGACGAGTTCGGCATGGTGTTGTGCGATGTGCCGCTTGCCGAGGCGGAACGGCGCGCCCAGCACGTCATCGACGACATCCGCAGCCTGCCCTTCGTCTGGGATGGGCACTCATTCCACATCGGCGCCTCCATCGGCATCGCCCAGTCCGCGCCGGATCTGTGCAGCGTCACCGATCTGCTGATGGCCGCCGACACGGCTTGCTACGCGGCGAAGGATCGCGGTCGCAACCGTGCTCAGGTTTATCTGCCGACCGATCAGTATTTCCAGCAGCGCCAACTCGACTTCCTGTCGCTGACGCAGATTTCCGAAGCGCTCGGCGCCGAACAACTGGAACTGCATGCCCAGCGCATCGTCTCGTTGCAGCCGGGCCTGGCCGATTACGCCGAGGTGTTGGTGCGCATGCGCGGCGATGACGGCAGCCTGATTCCTCCGGGGCGTTTCATCCCGGCGGCGGAACGCTACGGGCTGATCCCGCTGATCGATCGCTGGGTGATCGAGCACAGCTTCAAACAGATCCGGGCGTGGCAGGATGCTGGCAAACCGCCGCTCAAGCTCAATCTCAACCTGTCCGGCTTGACGCTGGCCGATCCGGGCTTGACCGAGTTCATCCAGCACATGCAGCGGCAATACGCCATTGCTCCGGCTACCGTCGGTTTCGAAATCACCGAAAGCTGCGCCATCGCCCAACTCGACCGTGCCCTGGCATTCTTCGCCTTCTGCCGGGAGGTCGGTTTCAGTCTGGCGCTCGACGATTTCGGCAGCGGCTTGTCGTCCTTCGGTTACCTGAAGCGCTTCACGGTGCAGACCATCAAGATCGACGGCATGTTCGTGCGCAACGCCGACCACGATATGGACGACCGCGCCGTGATCGAATCCATCGTGCGTCTCTCGCATTTGCGCAAGCTGCATACCGTCGCCGAGTTCGTCACCAGTCCGGCGGTGCTGGATGTCGTCAAGGCGCTCGGTGTCGATTATGCGCAGGGCTATGCCTTGCACATACCCGAGCCCCTCGTCGGCCTGAATCCATAGCTCAGTTCAAGGTGCGCGCCAGGGCGACGCGGAATTCCCGCACCAGATCGTCGTATTGCGCTTGCGCGGCAAGCAGGGTGAATAGGTTCAACATGCCCTTGCGTCCGGCTTGTTCCTCCCATTGGCGGTCGCGGCGCACGATTTCGAGAAGATTTTCCAGTGCGCCGCGATAGTCCTGGCGCAAGGCCAGGGCATTCGCGAGTTGCAGGCGCACCGCGTGGGCGTCGGGCGCTTGCGTCAGGCGCGTGCGCAAGTCTTCGATATCGGCACCGTCGCCAGCCAAGGCCAATTGCAGTTGCGCTTGCAGGGCGGCGACACGTGTGCCGTCGCGCGCCTTGTCGGCGACGACTGCCAACAATTCGCGCGCTTCGTCGAGGGCATTGGCGGCCAGGCTCATCTCGACAAAATCCAGGTAGGCGGTATCGTTCCGGGGATCGAGATTGATCGCTTCGGCCATGGTTTTCCGCGCGGCATCGAGATCGCCGCGCGCATAGGCGGCCCGTGCTTCGCGGCGCAGGGGTTCGGCGGGCGAAGGGATCAGGCGGTCGAGAAACTCCCGAATCTGCGCTTCGGGCAGGGCGCCGGTGAATTCGTCAACCATCAGGCCGTCGACAAACGCCTTCACCGCCGGAATGCTGCGCACGCCATAGCGTGCCGACAACGCCTGATTCTCGTCGGAGTTGAGCTTGGCGAGAATGAACTTGCCGCCATATTCGGCCGCAAGTATTTCCAGCGTGGGCTTGAGGGTACGGCAAGGTTGGCACCAGGGCGCCCAGAAATCGACGAGGACCGGCACGCTATGCGATGCGGCCAATACGCGGTTGTCGAAATCGGCGACGCTGACGTCGTAGGCATGTTCGGTCATTGAGTGGTCTCCAGCAAATAGACTCGATATGTGTGGTGCGCGCGGCGGGAATCAAGCATGGTAAGTCGGCGAGGCCCCTTCTAGGGCGAACGTGCGCTGTCGACGTCGGCCCGGTTGAGTTCGTCGACATAAATATGTACCGGTTCTCCCGCCGGGCCGGCTTGGCAGCTCACGACGACGTTGCTGATCGGCGCGGTCTTGTGTAGGACATCGACCGCACAGCGGCCGTAGGCGGATTCGATGGTCGCCAGCAGGTTGCGCGCATAAGGGCTGGCGAGCGCGCTGTCCAGAATCAGATTGGCCAGCAGATAGCCTCCCGGTTTGAGGGCTTTGCGCGTGTCGCGCCAGAACTCGCGCGTGACCAGATGGCTGGGGATGGCGGTACGCGCGCTATAGACATCCACCACCACGGCGTCGAAGCGTTGCGAGGTTTCGACCACGAAGCGGCGCGCGTCGGCGACGACGAACTCACCGCGTATCGGCTCGCGCAGAAAATCGCGTTCGGCGATGGCGCGGATGGCAGGATCGATATCGACATAGGTGTATCGATTGTCCGGTTCGCGGTGCGACAAGCTGAAGCCGCCCGCGCCCAGCACCAGAATGTCGCGATCCCTGAACGTCAGTTCGTCGAGCAGGAGGTGGCGCAGGCGTTCGACATAGGCGGCGTAATGCGGCGGCGCGCTGGTGTCGATCAGCGAGGCGGTCTGGTGGTTGACGCGGAAGGCGCGCGGCGCCACCAGGCCCTGGCGTTCGACTGCCTCGACGCGATAGTCGGCGTAGGCGGTTTCGCTGCGCTGCCGGTCGCCAAGATTGACCGTCAAGCTCAGGGCAAACGTGGCGGCGAGCAGGATCTGCATCGGCAGGCGCGGACGTTCGACCAGGGCGGCGCCGACGACCAGAAGCACCGAGCCGAGCAGTACGGCCGACCAGACGCCGAAAGCCTGCATCATGCCGAGGGACAGGGTCGCCGCGCCGAGGAAGCTGCCGAGGGTGGACCAGAACAGTGCGCGGCCGGCGGCTTCGCCGCTGCGCTCGACGCGCATCAGGTTGGTCAGGATCGGCACGGTCTGGCCCAACAGCCAGGCCTGCGGACAAAGCACGCCTGCGACAAAGACGAGATAGGCGAAGACTGCCGGTGCGCCGGAAAAGATCGCCTCGACGCCGCCGGCGGACAGGCCGGCACCCATCAGTGCGGGAGATCAGGAAATTGCGCGCCACCACGGCACGATAGTCGGCCACGACGCGACTGCCGGCGTAATAGCCGAGTGCCAACGCGAGCAGGAAGAAACCGATGGTCGGCGCGGTGACGACGATGCTGCTGCCGACATGGGGAATCAAGCGCCGCAGCGCGATCACCTCGGCACCGAGGGAGCAGTAGCCCTCGATGAAGACAATGGCGAACAGCAGGCGGGGCGACATGGCGGCTGGGAGCAGCATCCGGGAAGGAAAGTGCCGGGACTTTACCCTAACGTGCCAGGGCGACGCGGCGAGTGGCGCTAGGTATAATTTCGCCTCCGTCCTCACGGCGTTCCGCCAGACTCCCGCCATGTCCCCAATCCTCAAGCTGCGCGGCACTGCCGCCTTTTCCGCTTCCCGTCTCGCCCGTTTGCAGGAACAACTCGGCACCGCGCTCTCCGCCGAACACTGGTATTTCGTCGAGACCGACGGCGCGCTCGTCGACGCGGAACTGGCGCGTCTCAAGGATCTGCTGGGCATTCCCGCGCAATTGCCGCCGGAGGCGGCCGGCGCACCCATCCTCGTCACGCCGCGCCTCGGCACCATATCGCCTTGGGCGTCGAAAGCCACTGATATCGCCCACAACTGCGGCTTTGCCGGCATCAAGCGCATCGAGCGCGGTATTGCCTATCACTTCAAAGGTGGCGAAAAGTCGGCGCTGGCGGCACGGCTCCACGACCGCATGACCGAGTCTGTGCTCGATTCCATTGATGCCGCCGAACAGCTTTTTCACCACGTCGCGCCCCAGCCGCTGACCACGGTGGACATCCTGGCTGGCGGTCGCACCGCCTTGGTCAAGGCCAACGGCGAACTGGGCCTGGCCTTGTCAGAGGATGAGATCGACTACTTGGTCGAGAACTTCGGCAAGGCTGGTCGCAATCCTACCGACGTCGAGCTGATGATGTTCGCCCAGGCGAACTCCGAGCACTGCCGCCACAAGATTTTCAATGCTACCTGGACCGTCGATGGCGCCGATCAGCCGCTCTCGTTGTTTGGCATGATTCGCGAGTCGCACAAGGCACATCCGGAGGGCACTGTCGTCGCTTATTCCGACAACGCGGCGGTGATCGAGGGCGCGAACATCAAGCGCTTCTACCCGCAGGCCGATGGTTCTTACGCCTATGTCGAAGACAAGACCCACATCCTCGCCAAGGTCGAAACCCACAACCACCCGACCGCCATTTCGCCTTTCCCTGGCGCGGCCACCGGCTCCGGCGGCGAAATCCGCGACGAGGGTGCCACCGGGCGCGGTTCCAAGCCCAAGGCCGGTCTCTCGGGCTTCTCGGTCTCCGACCTGAAGATTCCCGGCTACGCCCAGCCCTGGGAGTCCAACTACGGCAAGCCGGACCGCATCGCCGCCGCGCTCGACATCATGATCGAAGGCCCCATCGGCGCGGCCGCCTTCAACAACGAATTCGGCCGTCCCAACCTGACCGGCTATTTCCGCAGCTTCGAGCAACAATTCAATGGCGAGATGCGCGGCTATCACAAGCCGATCATGATCGCCGGCGGCGTCGGCAACATATCCGACCGCCATTCCTTCAAGGAGCAATTCCCGGCCGGCACCAAGCTGATCCAGTTGGGCGGCCCCGGCATGCTCATTGGCCTCGGAGGCGGCGCCGCCTCGTCGATGACCACCGGCAGCAATACGGCGGACCTCGATTTCGCTTCCGTGCAGCGCGGCAACCCGGAGATGCAGCGCCGCGCGCAGGAGGTCATTGATCGTTGCTGGCAGTTGGGCGACCAGAATCCAATTCTGGCGATCCACGACGTCGGCGCCGGCGGCATCTCCAATGCCATGCCCGAACTCGCCAACGACGCCGGTCGCGGCGCGCTGTTCGACCTGCGCGCCGTGCCGAACGAAGAGCCGGGCATGGCGCCGCGCGAGATCTGGAGCAACGAGGCGCAGGAACGCTATGTGCTGGCCATCGGCCCGGAGCGGCTGGCCGAGTTTGAAGCCCTGTGCGAGCGCGAGCGCTGCCCTTATGCCGTGATCGGCGAAGCCACCGCAGAGCGCCAGCTTGTGGTCAAGGACGAGCACTTCGGCAACAAGCCCGTCGACATGCCGATGGACGTGCTGCTCGGCAAGCCGCCGCGCATGCACCGCACGACGCAGCGCAAGACGGTGACGATGCCGGCGCTGGATCTGGCGCAGATCAACATCAAGGAGGCGGCATTCCGCGTCCTGCGCCTGCCGTCCGTAGCGTCGAAGAACTTCCTCATCACCATCGGCGATCGCAGCGTCGGCGGCATGACCGCGCGCGACCAGATGGTTGGGCCGTGGCAGACACCGGTGGCCGACGTCGCCGTGACGGCGATGGGTTACGACAGCAATCTGGGCGAGTGTTTCGCGATGGGCGAGCGCACGCCCATCGCGCTACTCGACGCGCCGGCCTCGGGCCGCATGGCCGTAGGTGAGGCCATCACCAACCTCGCCGCCGCCGACATCGGCGACATCCGCAAGATCAAGCTCTCGGCCAACTGGATGGCAGCGGCCGGTCACGGCAGCGAAGATGCCGCGCTGTTCGATACCGTGAAAACCGTCGGCCTCGAATTCTGCCCGGCGCTGGGCGTGTCGATTCCCGTCGGCAAGGATTCCCTCTCGATGCGCACCAAGTGGAACGACGGCGCTCAGGACAAGACCGTCATTGCGCCGCTGTCGCTGATCGCTACCGCCTTCGCGCCCTGCGCCGACATCCGCAAGACGCTGACGCCGCAATTCAAGCGCGACAACGGGGCCGGGCAGGCGGGCGAGACTGAACTGATCCTCATCGACCTTGGTGCCGGCCAGAACCGCCTCGGCGGCTCGGCGCTGGCGCAGGTGTATGGCGTCTCGGGCGATGTGCCGCCGGATGCCGACGCCGACAAGCTCAAAGCCTGCTTCGCCCTGATCCAGCATCTCAACCGTGCCGGCATGTTGCTCGCCTATCACGACCGTTCCGACGGCGGCCTGTTCGCCACAGTTTGCGAGATGGCCTTTGCCGGCCGCACCGGCGTTTCGCTCAATCTCGATACGCTCTGTTACGACGCATTGATGAACGACGTCGATGGCATGGAGCGCCGCCCTGAAATGGTTGATGGGCGTCTGAAGGATCGCCTCATCGCCGCCTTGTTCAACGAGGAACTTGGCGCGGTGATTCAAGTGCTGCGCGATGACCGTCCGACGGTGATGCAGGCGCTGCGCGACGCCGGCCTCGGCGCTTGCGCCCACATGATCGGCACGCTCAACGGCAAGGACGAGATCCGCGTCTGGCGCAATTCCAAGCTGGTGTTCGGCGCGACGCGCGTCGAGCTACAGCGTGCCTGGAGCGAAGTCAGCTTCCAGATCGCGCGTTTGCGCGACGACCCGGTTTGCGCGCAGGAGGAGTTCGATGCGCTGCTGGATGCGGCTGATCCCGGCCTGTCGGCGCAACTCGCTTTCGATCTGGCCGCACCCTTCGTCGTGACCGGCACCAAGCCCAGGATCGCGATCCTGCGGGAGCAGGGCGTCAACGGCGAGGTCGAGATGGCCGCTGCCTTCGACCGCGCGGGCTTCGCCGCCGTCGATGTGCATATGTCCGACCTGATGGCAGGCCGCGTGCATCTGGCCGACTTCAAGGGCCTCGCGGCCTGCGGCGGTTTTTCCTACGGCGACGTGCTCGGCGCGGGGCAGGGCTGGGCGAAATCCATCCTGTTCAATGCGCGTCTGAAAGACGAGTTCGTCGCCTTCTTCAATCGTGCCGACAGCTTTGCGCTGGGCGTTTGCAACGGCTGCCAGATGATGAGCAACCTCGCGTCCATCATCCCCGGCGCGGAAGCTTGGCCGACCTTCCACCGCAACCGCAGCGAGCAGTTCGAGGCGCGCTTCGCCATGGTCGAGATCGTCGACTCGCCCTCGATGTTCTTCGCCGGCATGGCGGGATCGAAGCTGCCGGTGGTGGTGTCGCATGGCGAAGGCCGCGCGGTCTTCGCAGGCGGGACGATAAACTCGGCTTTGGCGGTACGCTACATCGACAATCGCGGCGCTCCGGCGACCACTTATCCGTTCAATCCGAACGGCTCGCCCGAGGGCATCACCGGCGTGACCACGCCGGATGGCCGCTTCACCATCATGATGCCGCATCCCGAGCGCGTCTTCCGCACGGTGCAGATGTCCTGGCATCCGGCCGAATGGGGTGAAGACTCGCCGTGGATGACCATGTTCCGCAATGCCCGACGCTGGGTAGGCTGATCGGGGTACTATTCAACTTTCGTGATAGTGGCGGTCTGAGGGGATGACATGAAAAGCGTAATTGCGTGCTTGCTTCTGTTGTTGACGAGCCTGCTGCAGGCCGCCGATCTGCAACGCATTGTCGTCAGCGCGCCGGGACCGCGCAATATCTCCTACCTGCCGGTCGACCTGATCCCGGCCATCGGCGCCGACAAGGAGGAGGGCGTCGCCCTCAGCATCCTGCATACCGGCGGCGGCGGTGTGGCACTCAATAACATGACCACGCGCAATGCCGATTTCGCCGTGGCCGGCGTGCCGGCGGCGCTGTCGCTCAAGGCCAACGGCGGCGAGGTGGTGGTGGTCGCGCCGGTGAATGACGCGCCGCTGTTCGTGCTGATGGTGCGCACTGAACTCAAGGACAAGGTTAAGCGCATCGCCGACCTCAAGGGTAAGGTGATCGGGGTAAACACCGGCACCAAGACTTCCAAGACGACTTCGCAGCAACTCGGCGAACTGTTGTTGAAATCGGCCGGCGTCCCGGTCGACGCCGTGCGCATCGTCCCGGCCGGGCAGAGTTGGGTCGAGCAATCCTCGCTGATGATCGCCGGTGCGGCGGACGCAGTGGTCGGCGACGAACCCTTCGCCTCGCGGTTGCAGGCGGACGGCAAGGTGTATTTCCTTGCCCACCTGGCGCAGCCGGAAACGGTCAAGGGCATCAAGGGCGTGAATTTCCTTCACGCAGCGGTGGAAACGCGCCCCGATGTGATCGCCAGCGATCCGGCCAAGGTCGAGAAGATGGTGCGCATGATGAAAAAGAGCCTGGCCTGGATTGCCAGCCATACCCCCGAGCAGGTCGTCGATGTCCTCGGGGTGACAGATGCGGAGGAGCGCAGTTCGCTGATTCGTGCGCTCAAGGCTTATCCCAAGGCATTCAGCCGCGACGGCAAGTTTTCCACTGCGCAACTCAGGGAAACCGATGTCTTTTTCCAGAGCAGCCTGGAACCGGGGGCGCTGGGGCAGGGCTTGAGTATCGAATCGATGCTGGCCGACCGCTGGGCCGGTCGCCGCGACTGAGCCGCACATGCAATGGCGCCATTCCATCGCGCGTGAGGCGACGCTCAGGTTGCTGATCAGCCTGGGGCTGTTGATTGCGCTGATCGCCGCCGTTTCGCTCGGTATCTATCGCGCCACCTTGCACAAGGCGGCGACCGAGCGCTCCGAAAATCTGGTGAGTTTCTATACCCAGCGCATCGAACAGATCGAACGCGACTGGGACATCCAGAGCCGCGACTTCAAGGTGCGCATCGAGTACACACGTGCACTGGAGGACATGGAGAGCGCCGTCGCCAAGCTGCAGGCCTTCATCACCATCCAAGGCACGGACCGGCGCTTCCATTACCTGATCATCCAGACCAAGGACGGCGAGAAGCTGTTCGATTTCGGCAAGGATCTCAGCCTGCCCGCCATTCCCGATTCGCCTGATGTAGCCCACGGTCATTATGAGGATGAGCAGACCCATGCGCTGTACCGGGTCATCGAGCATCCCATCTGGCTGGGCGAGGCGCGGGGCATGGGGCGCTTTGCCATGTTCTTCCGCATCGACAACGGCTTGCTGCAACAGATGGGCGCGCCCGACCTCACGCTCAGCACCTTGCACGGCGGCATGGCGCTCGCCAGTTCCGGTGGCGAGGCGGCACTGGATCGGCTACGGCGCAACGAGGCCGGCGCGGCCGCAAACCTGGAAGTACGCGATCTGCTGTGGCACGACGATCAGGTCACGCCGATCGTGCTGCGCATCGAGGCACCGATCTTCACGCTGTTCTCGCCCGGCGAACTGGTTGTGGGCATGAGCACCATTCCGCTTATCGACGGCCTGGTGCTGTGGTTTACCCTCGGCCTGTGGCTGTTGCGCCAGACCCGGCGAATCACCGAACTGGGCGGCGCGGTGGCCGAGTATGCGGCGGTCCAGCATGTCACGCCCGTCATGGCGGCAACGCTGGAGCGCGCCCGGCGCGGGCAGAAGGACGAGATCACCGGAGTGGCCGACGCCGTCGAGACCATGGTCTCCGCCATCGACGAGCGCGAACAGGCGCAGGCGGCGGTGCAGCATGACTTGCAGGACAGCGAGTTGCGCCTGCGCCAGTTGTTCAACAGCGGCAGCGACGCCATCTTCGTCGCGGAATTCCTGCCGGACGGCCGGCCGGGCACGTTCATCGAAGTCAACGATATCGCCTGCGAGCGCCTCGGCTATACCCGCGAGGAATTGCTGCGGATGAGTCCGGATGACATCGACGATCCCGAACATGGCAGCGCCAAAGATCCAGAATTTTTGCGCACGCTCCAGGAAAACTGGCAGGCCACCATCGAGCGGGTGCATCGCACCAAGGATGGTCGCCGCATCCCGGTCGAAATCAACGCGCACTTGTTTACCCTCGGTGGCAAGGATGCCATCCTCGGCGTAGCGCGCGATATTTCTGATCGCAAGCGGGCTGAAGCTGAATACCGGACTATCCTGGAAACTACGCACGATGCCTTCTGGGTGGTTTCGGTTCAGGACAGCCGTTTCGTCGATGTCAATCCGGCGGCATGCAGCATGATCGGCTTCACGCATGAGGAAATGCTGCTGATGGGCATCCCGGACATCGAGGCTGCGGAAAGTCCGGAAGAAACGCGACGCCACTTGGAGGCCATTGTTGTCGGTACGGAAGAGTGCTTCGAGTCGCGCCATCGGCGCAAGGACGGTCATGTGATCGACGTGGAGGTCAGCGCCAAGTTCTTGAATGCGCACGGCGGCGTCATCGTTGCTTTCATCCGCGACGTGACCGCGCGCAAGCAGACGGATGCCGCCTTGCGCGCGGCCAAGGCCGAAGCCGAGCACGCCAACGCGGCCAAGAGCGAATTTTTGGCCAACATGAGCCACGAGATCCGTACGCCGATGAACGCCATCATCGGTCTTTCCGATCTTTCTTTGGGCCTATCCGGCGTCAGCCCCAAGCTGCGCGATTACCTGACCAAAATCCATACTTCGTCCAAGGCGCTGCTGGCCATCATCAACGACATCCTCGACTATTCGAAGGTCGAAGCGGGCCGGCTGGACCTGGAGACGGCCGAGTTTCGTATCGAGGAGCTGTTGCAGAACGTCGCCGACCTGTTCAGTCTGCGCGCCGACCAGAAGGGGCTGGAGCTGTTGATGGACATGTCGCCCGGCGTGCCGCCGGTGCTGATCGGCGACGCGCTGCGCTTGGGCCAGGTGATGAACAATCTGGTCGGCAATGCGGTGAAATTCACCGAAAGCGGGGAAGTCCACGCCAAGGTCGCATTGCTGGATCAGCAAGGCAGTCTGGTCACGTTGCAGTTTTCCGTGCGCGACACCGGGATCGGTATGGCGCCGGAACAAATCGATCACCTGTTCCAACCCTTTACCCAAGCCGACGGCACCATCACACGTCGCTATGGCGGTACCGGCCTCGGGCTGGTCATCAGCAAACGGTTGGTGGAACGTATGGGCGGCGATTTGGTGGTGGACAGCCTGCCCGGCAAGGGCAGTTGTTTTGGCTTTACCCTGACCCTGCCGCTGGCGCACGATGCGCGCATCGAACGTTCTCCCGCCGACTTGCGCGGCATGCGCGTGCTGGTGGTTGACGATGTCGACACCTCGCGGCTGGTGCTGTGCGAAATGTTGCATTCCTGGGGTTTCGATGTCACCGAGGCCACCGACGGCCACCATGCCATCGAACTGCTCAATCAGGCGGCCGTTCGACCGGAGCGTGCCTTCGAGATGATCCTGACGGACTGGAAGATGCCGGAAATGGACGGCATCACCCTGGCCCGCAAGATCGGCGACGAAGTGGCCAATCAAGTGCTGCCGAAGATGCCGGTGATCATCATGGTGACGGCCTTCGGCAAGGATCAGTTGCTAGCTGCCGCCCATGGCGTTGAACTGGATGGGGTGCTGACCAAGCCGATCACCTCGTCCGGTCTGTTCGACACCATCATGCAGATTCAGGGTGGACAGCAGTATCAGGAAGCGCCGCAGAAGAGTCGCAACCTGTTCGAACAGGCGGCGCCGATCCGCGGCGCCAGCGTGCTGCTGGTTGAGGATAACGACATCAACCAGACGGTGGCGCAGGATCTGCTCGAACGCATGGGCTTTCAGGTCGTCATCGCCGGAGATGGCGAGCAGGCGCTGGCACTGCTCGACCATGAGGTCTTCGATGTCGTGCTGATGGACCTGCAAATGCCGGTGATGGACGGTTTCGAGGCCACTCGGCGGATTCGCGCCCAGGCGCGTTTCGCCACGTTGCCGGTGATCGCCATGACGGCGGCCGCACTGCTTCGCGATCGCGAAGCCTGTCTGGCGGTCGGCATGAACGACCATGTCGCCAAACCCATCGTGCCGCAGGATCTGCTGAACGTGTTGTTAAAATGGGTCAAGGTCGCGCATGCCGAGCATGTCCATCCGTCGTCCGCTGCGACCACGCATTGCACGCGCAGTTTCAGCACTGCGGACGAAGGCGGCCTGCCCGCGATCCTGCCGGGTTTCGATCTGGACAATGCCATGACCCTGATGGGTGGCGACCACGCCTTGTTCAAGCGCGTCGCCTTGCGCTTTGTCGAGCAATTCGATGGTGCAGCGGGGCATTTGGCCCAGCAGATTGAAGCGGGCCAACTCGTCGAGGCCCGAGCGGCAACGCACCAGATCAAGGGGGCTGCGGGCAACCTGGGCGCAAAAACACTCTGTCGAGCGGCGGATGTGCTCGAAGCCGCGCTGGACGATGCCATCGATGGAAAGGTCGGCGATGGAAAAGTCGACGTGACCGCAGGGAATCCCCTTTCCGGGACTGGTGAGGCGGCAATGGATGCGCTGACGGTTCTCTGTCAAGCACTCACCGAAGTAGTGGATTCGGTAGCCACGCTGGCGACGGCACATTCGGCGAGTACCGAGGCCGCCGAGTTCGAGTGCGATCAATGCGACTGGCGGCGCGCCAGCGAACTGTTCACCCAGGTACGCGATCTGGTGGAGCACTACGACTTCGTGCCGCACGAGCAACTGGTCGATTTGCGCGACTGCCTGCGCTGCCGGCCCTTGCGCACGCAAGTCGACATCCTCATGCGCCATGTCGAGCGCACCGAATACGACAAGGCCAAGCGCTTGCTCGACAATCTGTCGTGCCGCGAGGGACATGATCTCGGGACGGGCGCCAAAACATGAATCCCCCGCGCAAGCCGGTTATCCTGATCGTCGATGACACCCCCACCAACATCCAGGTGCTGGCCGAAGCCTTGCGTGCCGACTATCGGGTCAAGGTGGCCGGCAGCGGCAAGATGGCGCTCGACATCATCCAGCAAGGGCAGCCCGACCTGATCCTGCTCGATGTGATGATGCCGGACATGGACGGCTATGAAGTGTGTCGTACCCTCAAAAGCGACCCGCTGACCCAGAACATCCCGGTGATTTTTGTGACCGCCAGGACCGATACGGTGGAAGAGACCTTCGGCTTGCAACTGGGCGCGGTGGATTACATTGCCAAGCCCTTTCGTCTGCCGATCGTCCTGGCGCGCGTGCGCAACCACATTGCACTCAAGCTGAAAAGCGACTTGCTCGAAGCGCATGCGCTGCTCGATGGGCTGACCAGCATTCCGAACCGTCGCCGCTTCGACCAGTCGCTGGCAATCGAGTGGAAACGTGCCCAGCGTTCGGGGCTACCGCTGTCCGTGCTGATGCTCGATATCGATCACTTCAAGGCCTACAACGACACGCTCGGCCATCGTGCCGGCGACGACTGCCTGACCCGTGTGGCCATGCTGCTGTGCGAAGCGCTCGAACGGCCGGGCGACTTGTTGGCCCGTTACGGCGGCGAGGAGTTTGTTGCGCTGCTGCCGGAAACCGATGAGGAAGGGGCAGCGCGCATCGCCGAACGCTGCCGCGCCCAGATCGAGGACGCGCGGATTCCGCATCCCAATTCCGCTACGGCCGGGTGGGTAACGGTCAGCATCGGGGTGGGGACGCTACTGCCGGATGATGGCGTGGCAAATCCAGATGCCCTGATCGAACAGGCGGATGCGCGCCTGTATCGCGCCAAGGCAGCCGGGCGCAATCGCGTTTGCAGCGCGTCCTGAAATAGGAATTAATCGCCAATATGGTCTCCGTCGTTCACGCCCTGCCCGATTCCGGCATCGATGATGCCACGTTGAACCGGCTCGTCGCCGGTTTGCCGGAAGCGGGCGCCGAGCGCCTGGTGGCGGCCATCGCCCATGCGCGCGAGTTGTATGGCGACGGCAAAGTCGGCACTGGCGAGACGGCGTTCGAGCATGGCTTGGGGGCTGCGTTGATCGTCGCCTCGCTCAATCTCGACATCGATACGCGCTTGGCCGCACTGCTGTTCGCCGTACCCGACTATCTGGAGCACGCGCGCGAGAAAATGAGCGCGCAGTGGGGTGCGGCGGTGGCCGATCTGGTTGATGGCCTGTATCGCTTGAAGCATCTGCGGCCGCTGACGCTGGCGTCGGCCAAGAATCCTCAGGGCGTGCAGGCGCAAGCCGAAATTCTGCGCAAGATGCTGTTGGCACTGGCGGCGGATATCCGCGTCGTGCTGGTGCGCTTGGCGTCGCGCACACAGACCCTGCGCTGGTACACCGATCACGACATGCCGGAACGCGCCGATATGGCGCGCGAAAGCCTGCAAATCTATGCGCCGCTCGCCAATCGGCTGGGCGTCTGGCAGATCAAGTGGGAAATCGAGGATCTGTCCTTCCGCTTCCTCGAACCGGCGACCTACAAACGCATCGCCAAGCAACTCGACGAAAAGCGCCTGGAGCGCGAGGCTTTCATCGTTTCCGCCGTCGCGCGCCTCAAGGAGGAACTGGCCAAGTCGGGCGTGACGCATGCCGAGGTGTATGGCCGGCCCAAGCACATCTACAGCATCTGGAACAAGATGCGCAAGAAGGATATCGAGTTCGCCGAGGTGTATGACGTGCGCGCCTTGCGCATCGTGCTCGACGAGGTGCGCGACTGCTACACGGCGCTCGGCATCGTGCATGCTTTGTGGCAACCCATCCACGGCGAATTCGACGACTACATTTCGCACCCGAAGGGCAACAACTACCGCTCCCTGCATACCGCCGTGCTGGCCGAGGACGGGCGGGCCTTCGAGGTGCAGATCCGCACCCACGAAATGCACCAGCATTCCGAAATGGGCGTCGCCGCGCACTGGCGCTACAAGGAGTCCGGCACCTCGGCCAAGGCCGATTCCGCTTACGACGACAAGATCGCCTGGCTGCGGCAACTTTTGTCGTGGCGCGACGAAGTCACCGATTCGGCGGACTGGGTCGAGCAGTTCAAGCGCGCCGCGCTCGACGACACGATCTACGTCATGACGCCGCAAGGGCGGGTGATCGACCTGCCCAAGGGCGCGACGCCCATCGATTTCGCCTACCGCGTGCATACCGATCTTGGCCATCGCTGTCGCGGGGCGAAGGTCGATGGTCATCTCGTGCCGCTCAACACGCCGTTGCGCAGCGGCCAGCAGGTCGACATCACGGTGGCCAAGTCCGGCGGGCCTTCGCGCGACTGGCTGTCGGCGACACAGGGTTACCTGGCGACGCCGCGCGCGCGCCAGAAGGTCAAGGCCTGGTTCGCCGCCCAGCAGGAGGCGGCGATGCTGGCGGAAGGCCGCGCCTTCGTCATTCGCGAGTTGCAGCGCGAGGGTGCGGCGCAGGCGAACCACGAAGACCTCGCGCACAAGCTCGGTTTCAAGCATACCGACGATCTTTTCCTTGCCGCCGCGCGCGGCGAGGTGGGCATGCGCGCCATCCAGATCGGTTTGCGCGGCGCGCCGGAGGAGAGCGCGCCCGCGCCGGAAATCCAGACCCATCGTGCCAAGGCCGAGGCCGGCGGGGATGGTCAGATCCTCATTGTTGGCATGGACAAGCTGATGACCCAGCTCGGCAGTTGCTGCAAGCCGGTGCCGCCCGACGCCATCGCCGGCTTCGTCACGCGCGGGCGCGGCGTGTCGGTGCATCGGGTCGAATGCCTGAATTTCCGCAACATGGCGGCGCGCAACCCGGAACGTGTGATCGACGCCCAATGGGGCGGCAAGGTCGAGACGGTGTATTCCTGCGACTTACATGTCGAGGCCGCCGACCGCCAAGGCTTGCTACGCGATATTTCCGATGCGCTGTCGAAGGAAAAGCTGAACGTGACGGCGGTGAAAACCCAGTCGAAGGCCGGCGTCGCGCGCATGGCCTTCACCGTCGAACTGGGCAGCGCGGCGCAGTTGCAGCGCATCCTGGCCGTGCTGGCCGAGGTGCCGGGCGTTAACGTGGTCCAGCGCGGCTGACGATTGTTTATTCCTCGGCCAGTTCGCCCAGGAGCAAGTCCTGCGCGCAGGTGCGCACGCGGCGCGAGGGTTTCATGCGGTATTGCCCGTCGCTGTCCATGTCCCAGGCTTGGCAGTTGTCGGCCAGGTAGCCGCGCAAGCCTTCCTTGATGACGCGGCGCTTGAGTTTGGGGTCGAGCACCGGGAAACAGACTTCGATGCGGCGGAAGAAGTTGCGCTCCATCCAGTCGGCACTGGCGAGATAGAGCTTTTCGGTGCCGCCCGCATGGAAGTAGAAAATGCGGTGATGTTCGAGGAAACGGCCTATCACCGAGCGTACGCGAATGTTTTCCGACAAGCCCGGCACGCCCGGCCGCAAGCAGCAGACGCCGCGCACGAGCAGTTCGATCTGCACGCCGGCTTGGCTGGCCGCGTAGAGCGCTTCGATGATGTCGGGTTCGAGCAGCGAGTTCATTTTGGCGATGATGTGCGCCTTGCGTCCGGCGCGTGCCGCTTCAGTTTCGGCGCGGATGGCATCCATCATGTTGGAATGCAGCGTGAAGGGCGCCTGCCACAGGTGGGTTAGTGCGCTGGCCTTGCCGAGTCCGGTGAGCTGCTTGAACACTTCGTTGACGTCGGCGGCGACTTCGTTGTTGCAGGTCATCAGGCCGAAATCGGTATAGAAGCGCGTTGTGCGCGGATGGTAGTTGCCGGTGCCGAGGTGCACATAGCGTCGGTAGCCTTGCTCCTCGCGTCGCAGCACCAGCATCATCTTGGCATGGGTCTTGTAGCCGAACACGCCATACACGACATGGGCGCCGACTTCTTCGAGGCGTGCGGCGATGGACATGTTGGCTTCCTCGTCGAAGCGCGCCATCAATTCGACCACGACCGTGACTTCCTTGCCCTTTTGCGCCGCGCGCAGCAGATGCTCCATCAGCACGGAATCGGTGCCGGTGCGATAGACCGTCATCTTGATCGCTACGACTTGCGGGTCTTCGGCGGCCTGCTTGAGAAATTCGATCACCGGCGTGAAGGACTGGAAGGGATGGTGCAGCAGGATGTCGCTCTTCCTGATGCTGTCGAACATGTCGTAGCGGCCGGAAAGCTGCTTGGGCAGTCCGGGTTGAAATGCGGTGAACTTCAAGTCGGGACGCTCGACCTTGTCCGGTACGGACATCAGGCGCACCAGATTGACGATGCCGGGCACCTGATAGAGATCCTCGCGGCCCAGGCCGAACTGCTGCAACAGGAAGTCGGTCATGACCGTCGAGCAGTTGTCCGCCACCTCCAGGCGCACGCCGTCGCCGAAGTGCCTTTGCGGCAGTTCGCCCTGCAAGGCGGTACGCAGGTTCTTCACTTCCTCGTCGTCGACGAAGAGGTCGGAGTTGCGCGTGACGCGGAACTGGTAGCAACCCAGCACATGCATACCGGAGAACAGATCGCCGACATGCTTGTGCAGAATCGAGGAGAGGAAGACAAAGCCGTAATCGACCTCGGTGAGTTCGCGCGGCAATTGGATCACGCGCGGCAGGGCGCGCGGCGCTTGGACAATGGCGGCGCCGGAGTTGCGCCCGAAGGCATCCTTGCCATCGAGTTCGACCGCGAAGTTCAAGCTCTTGTTGAGTACGCGCGGGAAGGGGTGGGCCGGATCAAGCCCGATGGGGGTCAGGACGGGGATGACCTCGCGGCGGAAATAGTCGTGAATCCAAGCCTGCTGCGCTTCGTTCCATTCCGAGCGGCGCAGGAACACGATGCCTTCCTTGGCCAGCGCTGGCAGGATGACATCGTTCAGCAGCGCGTATTGCTCCTTGATCAGCGTGTGCGCTTCCTGAGTGATGCGGCGGAATACCTCGTAAGCGCCAAGCCGGTCGGCGCCGGTGGCATGGCTGCGCAACTTGATTTGTTCCTTGATGCCGGCGACCCGGATCTCGAAGAACTCGTCCAGATTGGACGAGACGATGCAGAGAAAACGCAAGCGCTCCAGCAAGGGCACGCGCTCGTCGGCGGCTTGCGCCAAAACGCGGCGATTGAAGGCGAGCAGCGAAAACTCGCGATTCAGGAAGTGGTCGGGAGGGAAGTCGTGATGGGCGTACATGGTTATCATGATCGTGAGCCGCCGTGCGGAAGACCGCTAATGATGTTGCGTTGGGATTGCATAAGTATGACATGGGCGCGCCATGTCCGTAGCGAGCTTACCGGTCGGCTCGCCAGTATCAGCTATCGGAATCAGCTGCCGGACTGGATCTTGTTCAGTATCCGCGCCCGCCCGGACGCCTCGGCCTGGTTGGCAGCGGATACTTGGCGACCATACTGGTCGCGCTCTTCCTTGGAGCGCTTCACGGCCTCGATGCTTTTGATACAACGCCAGCGCGAGCCTGTCTTGGTGACAAGCAGCTTCATCTCCTCCACAGGGTGGTGAGTGCGGCAGTGATAGCAGTAGCGCGTAGCGGGAGTGCTTTTCATAAGGCTAGACCATTATATCAGAGCGCCTCTGCGGCAAAAAATGGGATTGTCGATTTTCATTTTTTGGCATCGATTTTGCATTAGCATAACTCATGACGCCTCCAATCTATCCCGCCAGCGCTGCTGACCTTGCTATTGTGCGGGCCTATCATCGGCGCAGCAAACACCGTTTCGACGCCTATGCCCCAGGCCCGGAGGCGCTGGATTGGGACGCCCAACCGGCGCCTTTCCGTCATTTCGCTGGTGCGCCCTCGTTTGTCTTGCCGCGCTTGTCCGAACAAACGCCCGGCAGCAGTTTGGACATCGCTCTCCAGCGCCCGTTTGCCACACTCGGCGTGACCGACGGGAATCCCCGTGGGACTGCCGACACGCCGATCCTGCCCCCACGCTTGGACAGCATCGCTGCCTTGCTGCAACTATCGCTGGGCATTACCGCCTGGAAATCGCTAGGCCCGGACCGCTGGGCGCTGCGTGCCAATCCTTCGAGCGGCAACCTGCATCCGACCGAAGCCTATCTGTGGCTATCCGCTATCGACGGGCTTGCGGATGGGCTCTACCACTATCGGCCCGAGGATCATGCGCTGGAGCTGCGGGCACGGCATGTCGTTGTTTCCGCCGCCGTTCCTCGGCTCGCCATCCTGCTGAGTTCGGCAATGTGGCGCGAAGCCTGGAAGTATGGCGAACGGGCTTTCCGCTATTGTCAGCTCGACATTGGTCATGCCGCTGCGGCCTTGCGCTACGCCGCCGGAATGCTTGGTTGGCGCTTGACGGAGCAGCCGCAGCTTGGCAGCGCCACCCTGGCGCGGTTCGCCGGACTGGATCGGATGGCGGAATTTCCCGCGCGCCGCCATGTCGATACGGAACGCGAAGAGCCCGAAATCCTGCTGGCGGTGAGCTTTTTCAATACGCCGCCGGATGCGCCGGATGCCAGCGATCTGCACGCCCTGGCCGATACCGCCACATGGCATGGCGTAGCTTCGACCCTCGATGCCCATCCGATGTACCAATGGCCGGCGATCAACGAAGTGGCAGCCGCTTCGCGCTGCACAGATGGCATGACGACTGCCGGCCCAGCGCCAATGCCTGTCGCAAATGCCACAAGTGCAACAGCCATACCGAGCATTCCTGTCGCAAATCTGCTGAGCGGCCGACGCAGTGCCCAGCGTTTCGACGGCGACCATGTCATGCCGTTCGACGCTTTCGCCAGCCTGGTCGATCGCCTGCATCCCGTCGCCGGCCTGCCTTGGGATAGTCTCGGCGACGTACCGCGCGTCGCACTGCTGTGCTTCATCCATCGCGTCGAAGGACTGGAACCCGGACTTTATCTGCTGCCGCGTAGCGCATCCCAGCTTGCCGACTTGCGCCCCAGGCTGAACGCAAGCTTCGAGTTTGCCTCGACACCGGGCGTTGCCGGGTTGCTGCGGCTGGGCGCAATCGCTCCCGTCGAACTGCGCCGTCTCGCCCGCAGCCTGCATTGTCATCAGGACATCGCCGCAACCGCCTGCTTCGCGCTGGGCATGCTCGCCGACTTCGATGCCGCGCTGGACGTAGGGCCAGCCGCCTACCGCGCCTTATTCCGCGAATGCGGCCTGATCGGCCAGGTGCTCTATCTTGAGGCGGAGCTACGCGGACTGCGCGGTACCGGCATCGGTTGCTTCTTCGACGATCCGGTGCATGACCTGTTGGGCCTGAAGGATGAGGCCTGGCAATCGCTCTATCACTTCACCGTTGGCCTGCCGCTACTCGATACGCGTATCGAGACCGCTGCCGGCTATACCGCTGCTTCCCCTTCCTGATCCAGCATAGGCATGAACATGAAGTTCTACATGACGCCCGGTTCCTGTTCTACGGGCATCCACATTCTGTTGGAAGAAATCGGCCTCGTTTTCGAGGCGCACATTGTGAATCTGCTGGCAGGCGACCAGCGCAAGCCCGAGTTCCTAGCCATCAATCCCAAAGGCACGATTCCCGTATTGGTACGCGACGAGGGCGGCCCGCTTGCCGACTTCGAGGCTATCGCCTGGTGGCTCGCGCGAGCCTATCCGCGCCGCCAGTTGCTGCCGGACACTCCCGAGGGTGAGGCGCGCGCGCTGGAAGCTATGAGCCACGCGGTAAATACCCTGCATGGCCAGGGCTTTGCGCGGTAAGCCTCCAGCGCGTCCACCTATCCATGCGAGGTAGCTGAGGGTACATGTGTCCATTTTGTTGTGAGGTGGACACATGGACACATTGGTATTGAAGCCGGCGGAG
>Ga0209262_10000254_pt1 | contig 28160 bp, 23 predicted proteins | sample Lowcelwee11metaG_FD_187171 | JGI IMG/M metagenome (GOLD analysis project Ga0209262, IMG submission 187171) | Freshwater pond sediment microbial communities from the University of Edinburgh, under environmental carbon perturbations - Low... | ecosystem: Environmental > Aquatic > Freshwater >... | reverse complement strand
ATAGATGAATCGTCCAGCCTCTGACTTTGCGGAGCCCAGCCTATCCAGCCTTTCCTTGCTGATCATGCCGTCAGGCAGCATTGTGCTCACTTCCGACTTCATGTCAGTTTCATCGTACTCGTTCCATCTGATATAGTCAAGATGCAATCCGTCGATGTCATAGTTGTTTACTATCTCCATGATGACATCGAGGTTATACTCCCTTGCTGCAGGTATCCCGGGCGAGATGCAGAAGTTCTTTGTCATTGCTGCCCCGCTCTGGTTTGTACATATCCAGTCGGGGTGCTTGCCTGTGACCCTGTCAGGAGTATTGGTGCCAATATGGAAGGTGTTGAACCAGGCATGCACCTCAAGGCCTCTCTTATGTGCCTCTTCAATTACAAAAGCCAGCGGATCGAACCCGGGGTATGTGTCGCCGGCATAAGGACCCCAGGGCTCAAACGAAGACTGGTAGTAGGCTGAGCCACCCTGCCTCACCTGCCAGATGACGGCATTCATGTTTGCCTTTTTATGATTCTCAAGTATGTAGATGATGCGCGATTTATTCTGTTCAACCGTAAGATTCTTGTCGATATAATGCCATGTAATAACCCAGGTGGCCCTGAACTCATCATTTTGTGCATAAGCCGCCAGGCTCAGAAGAAAAGAGACAAGCAGGAGATACAGTTTCTTATTAAGGTTCATAGTATTCAATTGAGAGGTGCAAGGTGCAGGGTTTATAAAGATGGGGTTCATACAAACTTCCGTTTCGTCAGTCACACTGGATATGTTTGGGCCGGAACTTTCCTTACCTGGACTTCCACGGACTGACAGCAGAAATAAATGTAGCAAACACGGAAAATTAAGGAAAACGGCCGACTTAAGCAAGAAAAAGCGGCAAAATCGGCACCTGCCCGGTGATGAGATTCACTTTTCAGTAAACAAGTATCTATACCAATCCTGCAAAGCCCATGAACGCAAGGGCAAGGATGCCTGCGGTAATAAGCGAGATTGGAACGCCTTGCATCCCTTTCGGGATATCGGCAAGCTCAAGCTGTTCGCGAATGCCGGCAAGTATGATCAAAGCAAGGCCGAAGCCCAGTGCTGTGGCACCGCCGTAGATGACACCGGTAATAAGGTTGTACTCTTTCTGAATGACGAGTATGGCTACACCAAGAACCGCGCAGTTGGTCGTTATCAGAGGAAGGAAGATACCGAGTGCCTGGTAAAGACCCTGGCTTATCTTTTTAAGGATTATCTCTACCATCTGAACCAGGGCGGCAATCACCAGGATGAAGGTTATCGTCTGCATGAACCCTATCCCCAGAGGAAGAAGCACGTATGTGTAGATCAGGTATGTTGCCATTGTGGCAAGGACGATTACAAAAGTTACCGCTCCGGCCATCCCAAGGGCAGTTCCAACCTTGTTCGAAACACCCAGGAAGGGACAAATACCCAGAAACTGGGCAAGGACAACGTTATTGACCAGTATTGCTGATATGATGAGAAGAATGTATTCCATGACCCTGTCTCCTTTAAGCTTTGTTTATCCTGTTCGTTACGGCAATCAGATATCCGAGGGCAATGAAGGCTCCCGGTGCAAGAATGAATACCAGGATGCCGTCTCCTTCAATGAACTTATAGCCCATTATCGAACCGCTGCCGAGCACCTCCCTCACCGCACCGAGAACCCCCAGGGCTCCCGTAAATCCCAGTCCCATCCCTGTTCCGTCGACAAATGAAGACCAGACTGAGTTCTTGCTTGCATAAGCCTCCGCCCGCCCAAGAACTATGCAGTTAACCACAATCAGCGGAATAAATATTCCGAGTGTGGCATAAAGCGAGGGCACATATGCCTGCATCACCAGGTCAACAATGGTAACGAATGTTGCAATGACAATAATAAATGCCGGTATTCGTACCTTGTCAGGAATGACATTCTTCAGGAGGGCAATGAAGACGTTTGATCCTATGAGAACGAAGGTTGTGGCCAGTCCCATACCCAGACCGTTAAGGGCAGATGAGGTAGTGGCGAGTGTGGGGCATGTTCCGAGCACAAGCACCAATATCGGGTTTTCCTTAAGAAAACCCTTTGTGAAGTTTTTCATCTGATTCATTTCAGCACTCCTTTCTCAATTGTGTTATATGCCCGCTGTACGCCGTCACAGAATGCCCTGGAACTTATCGTAGCAGCAGTTATTGCATCAACCGGTCCTCCGTCCTTTTTAACCTTAAGTGGAAACTCAGCAGGATTCTTTCCCCTGAACTGGTCCTTGAATGCAGGGTTTTCAGGGGTACCCTCCGGCACCAGCTTCGTGCCAAGACCAGGTGTCTCCTTATGCTCAAGGACATTGATGTTGTATATAGCTCCGTCAGAGGTGAAACCTACCATCAGTCCTATGTGTCCGCTGAAGCCTTTTTCAGTATATGACCTGACAGCATAGCCTACCAGATCTTCACCCTTTCTGGCAGGATATATCTCCAGGCTGTCGCCTTCGCCCGTCGGCAGGAGAAACATCTCTGCATTCGGATCGTTGTCAAACTCGGGAACTACCTGTTTAATCGCATCCAGCTTCTTGTTAAGCAATGATATTTCTATTGGCCCCTTGGTAAACTCATAGACGTACCCCAGGGCTGCCGCTGCTCCGAGTGAAATAAGGGTAAGCGATAACACCATGTTTCTGAGTGTTGATTGCATCTTAGCCATTCCTTACCTCCTTTCCGAACCTGCGTGGTTTGATATATATGTTTAGAAGGGGTACAAAGGCATTCATTACCAGTATTGCAAAGGAGACTCCCTCAGGATAAGCGCCCCAGGTGCGTATAAGAACCGTTATCACACCTATTCCCGTGCCATAGATGATCATCCCCTTAGGTGTCATGGGCGATGTGACATAATCAGTTGCCATGAATATCGCTCCCAGCATCATCCCTCCGGTAAGGAGGTGGAAGAGGGGATCAGCATATTTTGTCGGGTCTGCCATCCACAGTATCCCAGTGAAGAGAGCTGCCGACGCCAGTACTGCAACCGGAATATGCCATGTGATAATCTTTTTCCAGATCATATAAATGCCTCCCAGGATAAGGGCTGCGGCTGCAATCTCTCCCATTGATCCGCCCATATAGCCGTAGAAGAGCTGCATATGAGACGGTACCTTGTCCATCAGTGCTGTGATGCTCTCTCCGTTCTTTACCCCTTCACTGATGATACCGAGCGGCGTAGCGCCGGTGACTGCATCGGTATATCCTGTCTTAAAACCCGACGGTACGGGCCAGCTGGTCATCTGAACGGGAAAGGAAATCAGCAGGAAGACCCTCCCTACCAGGGCAGGGTTGAAAGGATTGTTACCGAGTCCGCCGAATGTCATTTTTGCAACACCTATGGAGATGACCGCCCCGATGACAATAATGAACAGCGGAAGATTTGACGGGACGTTGAATGCAAGCAACAGTCCGGTCACCACTGCAGAACCATCTGATATCGAGGTTTTTGTCTTCAGGACGTATTTTTGTACAAGGTATTCTGTTGCCACACAGGCCATCACTGAGGTAAGAGTCACAATAATTGCACCTGTGCCAAAATAGTAAACTGCGGCTGCCAGTGCCGGCAGAAGGGCAATCACCACGCCGAACATCAGCTTGCGGGTTGTCTCGCTGCTCTGCTGATGAGGTGAGGGAGATACGTTCAGTATATTGTTCATTCTGCTTTAAGCTATTTCGTTATTCGTTCGCGAACCATCTTTATAACCGTTGTCTTGCCCAGCCTGATGTAATCGAGCAGGGGCCTCTTCGCCGGACATGTATAGGCGCATGCTCCGCACTCCATGCAGTCTGTGATCTTATCTGCCTCAGCCTTCTCAAACATGGCCTTCTCTGAGAGTACGGAAAGAAGCCACGGCTCAAGGCCCATGGCGCATGCCGAAGAGCACTTGCCGCACCTGATGCAGGGCATCATCTCTTCACGGCGTGATTCAGGCTCCGGGAAAAGGATTATCCCCGACGTTCCCTTGGTGACGGGCACATCGGTCATCGCAAGAGCCTTGCCCATCATGGGTCCGCCATTGACAACCTTACCTGTGTCATCCGGCATCCCGCCTGCAGCTTCTATGAGCTTGGTCACCGGGGTGCCTATCCTTACAAGGAAGTTACCCGGCCGGGAGACTGACTTGCCGGTGACGGTGACAACTCTTTCGATAAGGGGCTTATTCTTCTGAACCGCCTCATAAACAGCAAAGGCTGTTCCCACATTCTGCACCACAACACCCACATCAAGTGGCAGTCCGCCTGACGGCACCTCACGTCCGGTACATGCCTTTATCAGCTGCTTCTCGCCACCCTGCGGGTATTTGACCTTCAGCGCCACTACCGATATTCCCGCAAACTCCTTTGATAATCCGGCAAGGGTACTGATGGCATCGGGCTTGTTGGCCTCAATGCCTATCACCGCCTGTGTCACGCCCAGCGCCTTCATGATGATGGTAACCCCAGTAAGTACTTCGGGACCTTTTTCAATCATCAGCCTGTGGTCGGAGGTCAGGTAGGGCTCACACTCCACGCCGTTGATGATCAGCATGTCACATTTCTTGCCTGACGGGACGGTCATCTTGATATGTGTAGGGAAGGTGGCGCCGCCTAGACCTACCAGGCCGCAATCGCGGCACCGTTCCACTATCTGTTCACGGGTCATGGTGATCTCTTTCACCAGTGTTGCGCTGCGGTCTGTCGTCTCAACCCATTCATCACCCTCGGCATCAATTATTATCGACATCTGTTTGTATCCTGTTGAATCGGCAACAGGCTCAATCTTGCTTACCTTGCCTGATACGGGCGAATGAATATTGGCTGAGACAAATCCCTTTGCCTGGGCTATCAGCTGTCCTGTCTTCACTGCCGAGCCTTTCTCCACCACCGGTGTCGCCGGTGCACCTATGTGCTGATTGAGGGGCACAGTGACTGTTGAGGGTAACGGCAGCACTATTACAGACTTGTCAGCCGTGATCTTGTTCTCGGGCGGATGAATGCCCCCTTTTGGAAACGTCTTGAACACTTTGCGGGATATTATCAGTTTATCAGCTTCTTGTTAATTGACCTCAGTAACTGCATGCTCGGCAGGCTTCTCCTCCTTTACCGGGAAATTTATCTCAAGGATGGCTCCGGTAGGACATTCGATCACACATTTGCGGCAGAGCTTGCACTTGAATGAATCGATAAATGCCAGGTTATCAGCCATAGTAATTGCATCATACGGGCATACTTTGACGCACTTGCCGCAACCGATGCATGCCACGCTGCAGGCTTTGCGTGCCGGACCACCTTTATCCTTGTTGACGCATGAGATATAGATCTTGCGGTCTTTGCGGTTTCGTTTCCGGAGCTCAATGATATTTCGCGGGCACGCCTTGACACAGGCGCCGCATGCCACGCACTTATCATCTATTATAACCGGCAGCTGTGTCACCGGAGCCATGTACATCGCATCGAACTTGCAGGATGTCACACAGTCTCCGCAGCCAAGGCAGCCGTAATGACATGCTGTTGTACCTCCGTACAGCGCATGGGCTACGCGGCAGTTCATTGCCCCGTCGTAGTTGGATGTACGCTGGCTGTGTTCAGGCGTTCCGTTGCATCTTAATACTGCAATCTTCGGTTCCACCGCCACAGGCTGACGGTCAAGGATAACAGCTGCTTTACCCATGGTCTCAGATCCTCCTACGGGGCAGTTCAGACCCTCAAATGAATCGGACCTGACCAGCACCTCGGAAAAAGCACGACAGCCGGTGAAGCCGCACCCTCCGCAGTTGGCCCCCGGCAGCACCTCGTTGACAAGATCAATACGCGGATCTTCCACAACCTTGAACTTCTGGGCAACAACATACAATATCACTGCGGCCAGCAAGCCCAGAAGGCTAAGCATGATGATAGTAAACAAAACAGTGGAACTCATCTGTCAGACCTTTATTTTGAATTCAAATTTCTTTTCAATCCTTTTTCTTGATAGCCAGATCAAAAGGTAGCAAATGGCTACTGCAGTGAAAGATATAAGTGCGCACAGAAGCTCTCCGGCACCAGCGACGGATGATGCTATGAATGCCGTGATCAGTGCCGCCAGAGGCAATAAATAACCGATAGCTACAGCCCTGAAACCCTGTGACAGCTCCATCATTACCGTCACCCTCTCTCCGGGTTTGAGATCAGATGCATTATTCACATTGATAATCTTGACCTGTGTATCCCCGACTGAACATACCGACTTCGCGTGGCAGCCTGAGCAGGCGCTGCCTGCCATTATCTCCACCTCGGCAGTGCCGTCGCCGGTTGTTCTCATTACCACACCCTCGTGGCTTATCGTTTCACCTTTTTGCATCTGCTCTTTATGGAACCGGCAATATTAGCTACTTGGTAAGATATAAAACAGAGCAAAAGTCATATTTTAGGCAATAGGCAATAGGCAATAGGCAATAGTGAAGAATTAAAAATTAAGAATTAAGAATTAAGAATTGATAATCAGGTTGTTATGGTTAGGGACTGCAAGACTGCAAGACTGCAGGACCGCAAGACCTCAGTGCCGCAAGCTTTGCCCGCCGAAGCCGGTCCCTGAGCCGGTCCCTGAGCCTGTCGAAGGGGTCGAATGGTGGCGAAGGCGGGGAGTTTCAGCTTATCTCAGACCAGGTGTATTTCTTTCCGAAGAGCCTCTTAAGGTTACTCTTCAACACCTGGTTCTCAGGACGTGACAGTTCGGGATCATCGGCGAGGATCTCCGCAGCATGTGACCGTGCAAGGTTGAGTATCTGTCCGTCTTTGCCCAGGTCGGCGATTTTGAGATCGAAGGCCATGCCGCTCTGCTGCGTCCCCTCGAGGTCACCGGGGCCGCGCATGCGCAGATCGGTCTCTGCGATCTCGAAGCCATCGTTGGTGGCTACCATTGTGCTGATGCGCTCTGTGGCCTCTGCAGAGAGCCTGTGAGAGGTCATGAGGATGCAGAACGACTGGTCGGCACCGCGTCCGACGCGCCCTCTTAGCTGATGCAGCTGCGAGAGCCCGAAACGCTCAGCGCTCTCGATGACCATGACACTTGCATTGGGTATGTCAACCCCCACCTCAATGACCGTGGTTGCCACCATGATCTGCGCCTGCCCGCGGCGAAAGAGGCTCATCGATATATCCTTGTCGCGCGGCGTCATACGCCCGTGAACCACACTGATACAGTACTGCGGCGGAGGGAACGCCCGGGCCATGCTCTCCAGCCCGTCCTCAAGATCTTTGTAGTCAAGTGACTCCGACTCCCTGATGAGAGGGTAAACGACGTATATCTGCCTTCCTTCTTCTATCTGACGGCGCATGAAGCCAAAAACCTTCTCACGCTCGGCATCGGTGAAGGTCATGGTCTTTATAGGCTTGCGCCCGGGCGGCATCTCATCAATAACAGAGACGTCAAGGTCACCGTAGAGGGTCATGGCAAGAGTGCGAGGTATGGGGGTGGCCGTCATCACAAGCACATGAGGAGGACAGTCGCTCTTCTGCCAGAGCTTAGCCCGTTGGGCAACGCCAAAACGGTGCTGCTCATCTATTATGACCAGGCCAAGATTAAGATACCTCACATTCTCCTCGATAAGGGCGTGTGTGCCTACAAGAATGCTGATCGAACCGTCAAGGAGCCCTTTCTCAATGCGCTGACGCTCGCTCCGTTTTGTTGAGCCTGTCAGAAGCGCAACCTCAACTTTTATTCCTTCCAGGGATTTGGTTATGGAGTTAAAATGCTGAATGGCAAGTATCTCGGTAGGAGCCATCATGCAGCTCTGGAAGCCGTTGTCAGCACCAATAAGCATACTCATCAGGGCCACCATCGTCTTGCCGCTGCCCACATCACCCTGCAGCAACCTGTTCATCTGCCTGCCGCTGCCAAGATCGGCTCGGATCTCTTTTATGACTCTCTTCTGGGCGATCGTAAGAGTGAAGGGGAGGTTGTTAGTATAAAAGGAGTTAAGCCTCTCACCTACAACAGAGAACAGAAAGCCGTGTGTTATTTTCTCCCTGTGGCCCTTATATCGCAGCAGGTTCAGCTGAATATAGAACAGCTCTTCAAACTTGAGCCTGAAACGGGCATTTTCAATGTCAAGGTTCGAGTCAGGGAAGTGAATGCGGAAGAGGGCGTCACTGAGGCTCATCAGCTTCATCGATCCTGTCAGGGTTGCAGGAAGTGTCTCCGCAAAGCGAAGCGAAGGCTGGGCAAATACTGTGGACATAAGCTTGGCAATAGCCTTCGAATGAAGGAAGTGATCCTTCATCTTTTCCGTAGTGTTATACTGGGCTTCGAGGGCCGAACTCACCCTCGCCGCCCTCTTCTCAACCTCCTCAATCTCAGGATGGACGATGTTGAAGGCGCCGCTGAAGAGTGTAGGTTTGCCAAAGATAATGTACTCCCTGTCAATCTTATAGGTATTGAGCACCCACCTTTGCCCCTTGAACCAGACCAGCCTGACCATACCGGTCTCATCATGGAAATCGGCCGTGAGACGCTTCCCCGCGCCACCTCCCTCATTGGAGAATCGTTTTATCACACCCCTGAGCTGCACATACTGCATGTCTGTGTCAAGCTCCCTGACAGAGTAGAAGCGGGTCTTATCAACATACTTGTACGGAAAATAGTATATCAGGTCCCTGAAAGTAGCGATGCCGGCTTCGGAAGCAAGCAGCTCTGCTCTTTTGGGACCCACACCGGGAAGGAATTTTATCTCACTGTCAGGCAGTTCAGACATCAGTCGACAAGAAAATGATAGTCACCGAAAATAGTTAATTTTGAACTGCTTTCAAATGACCTGAGTGAGGAAATGAACTTATATCATCCGTTTGCAACTGTCAGACACCTGCTCATAGCGCAGAGTACCGCGGGTCACGGAGTGCACAGCCCATTCATTTATGATTTTTTAACAACAGTGATCAGGAATAAAACCGATGATCATATTGTCAGACATGTTGAACTCCTCAGGAATGAGATGCTCGCTGACAAAAGAAACATGAGCATCACTGATTTAGGGGCAGGTTCTTTGAGAATGAAGGGAGCGGAGCGGAAGGTGAGAAATATAGCCAGGGTGGCAGCACTGCCCTTGAAACAGGCTGCTTTACTTGCCAGGATGGTACAAGGTTCATGGGACAGGGTACAGGGTGACCGGCTCAGGGCTCAGGGCTCAGGGCACATGGCAAATGGAATCATTCTGGAACTGGGGACATCGCTGGGGATAAGTACCCTGGCTCTTGCGCTGGCAGCCCCGGAGCAGAGGGTGGTGACGGTTGAAGGATGCCCGGAATTGGCTGAAATTGCTGCCTCCAACATGGCACGGCACGGAGCCGGTAATGTCACCGTATTGAACATGGAGTTCAGCGAGGCACTCGGGAAAATCAGAGATGAAGGAACAAAAGTGTCATTCGCATTCATCGATGGCAACCACAGGGGAGGGGCACTTGCAGAGTATGCAGGAAGGATAGCTGAGACGGGAGAGGAGATGATAATAGTGGCAGACGACATCCGTCTGACAAGGGATATGTACAGCGGATGGAAATCGATTGTCAGGGAGGGACTGGCCGATGTGTCAATGGAGACACTTCGTTTCGGGATTCTCTTCCGGATAAATGGCATTACACCGGGAAGCTACAGGATCAGGTGTTAACAAAAATTAATAGGAGCTTAAGATATTTATAGATTATTTTAAACTAATTTCGGGACTTTAATAAAACAGGCATGGACAAGGTCATTGAGATACACAACATTGTAAAGAACTACCAGGTTGGATCAGTAATAGTACGGGCACTGCGCTCGGTTTCATTAAACATCAATAAGAACGAGTACGTTGCCATAATGGGTCCGTCAGGCTCAGGCAAATCTACGTTGATGAATATCCTCGGGTGTCTCGACACCCCCACCAAAGGTCAGTATATACTGAACGGAACAGACGTCAGCAAGATGGAGGATGACCAGCTTGCCGAGATACGTAATAAAGAGATCGGATTCGTTTTTCAGACCTTTAACCTTTTGCCAAGATACACTGCCCTTGAGAATGTGACACTGCCTCTCATATATGCAGGAATACCCCGCCATGAAAGGGAGGAGCATGCGAAAAGAACTCTTGATGAGGTTGGTCTTGGCGACAGGATGCACCATAAGCCCAATGAGTTATCAGGCGGACAGAGACAGAGAGTTGCCATCGCAAGGGCCCTCGTAAACACACCTTCGATAATTCTTGCCGATGAACCTACCGGTAACCTTGACAGCAAGACATCATATGATATCATGGGTCTGCTCGACAAGATTCATGAACTGGGGAACACCGTAATTGTGGTGACTCATGAGGAGGATATTGCCCGTCATGCTCACCGTATCATTAAACTGATGGACGGAGAGGTCTCTGCTGATTATGCCAATGAGAACAGGATTGACGTGAGGAAGAGGCAGTAGGCAGCAGGCAATAGGCAGTAGGGGGGCAAGGAGCGAGGAGCGAGGAGCAAGGAAATAGGCAGTAGGCAATAGGCAATAGGCAGTAGGGGATCGAGGAGCAAGGGGCGAGGTGAAGGAACAAGGAGCGATGAAGATATATACAAAAACGGGTGACAAGGGTGAGACCTCGATCATCGGTGGAAAGAGACTGCCGAAGCACCATCCGCGTATCGAAGCCTACGGCACAGTTGATGAGCTTATCGCCTGGATAGGTTTGCTGCGGGGAGCTGACCAGCGTTGTGTCAGCACCGAAGAACTAATTGCGATCCAGGCATCCCTGATGTCATGCTGCTCAGTTATCGCCACCGACCCTTCAGCAAAGGTCCCTGAAGGCATAATGATTGATGACCCTTCAGTACTGGAGCTCTCAATAGACAGAATGGAAGAGCGGCTGCCGGCACTGACTTCATTCATCCTGCCAGGGGGTCACCCGAATGCGGCGAACAGTAATATCGCAAGATGTGTGTGCAGGCGTGCCGAACGGGCACTGCTGCGCCTCAATGAAAAGGAAAAAGTCGATCCGTCAGTTGTAAAATACCTTAACCGCCTGTCTGACTATCTCTTTGTTCTCTCAAGATGCCTTACTTATGAGGCTGGCAAAGAGGAAGTTAAGTGGATTACCCGTAAAAAATAATAATTTAGGAGAAAAAAGTCGGGTCACTCTTTTATTATTCCAAATAATTTTATATTTGCGGACTTTACCAAGGGTAATTTTTTAAGTTATTACAAATATGTATTGGACACTTGAATTAGCATCAAAGCTCGAAGACGCTCCATGGCCTGCTACCAAGGACGAGCTTATAGATTACGCCATACGGTCAGGTGCCCCTATGGAAGTCATAGAAAACCTTCAGGAGATTGAGGACGAAGGGGATATTTACGAGAGTATTGAGGATATCTGGCCTGATTATCCATCGAAAGACGACTTTTTCTTTAACGAGGACGAGTACTAAAAGGTCTGAAAGTCAAAAGTCCATAAAGTCAAAAGTCCATAAAGTCGAAAGTCCATAAAGTCCGTAAAGTCTATAAAGTCTTAAAGGTCTTGCGGTCTTGCAGTCTTGCAGTCCCTAGCCATAAAAACCTGATTATCAATTCTTAATTCTTAATTCTTAATTTTTAATTCTTGACTATTGCCTGCTCCCTGCTCCTTGCTCGCTGCTCCCTGCCCTCTAACCGGTCTCAGTTCCGGCACCCATCTGAACCCATCAAGCTTCATCTCTTCATCGGGGGTTTTCAGCGGTGGATCAAATGAGCCGTCGGGGCTCTGGTTCTGGAAAATCTGGGCAATCTTGCCATCCTCGATAAAGATCTCTATTGATGCGCTTCTGGCCCTGTTTACACCTACCAGGCTGTTTTCATCAACCACATAGTAAATTGCCTCACCGTTACCTGTAACCTTTATCCTGTGCAGCTTATTGTCAACAAAATAACCTGAAAGGTTTTTACCGCTTATCTGGTCGAAGCGTGTCGAATCAACATAACCTGCCACGAAAGCCGAGTTGTACAGCTCCATGTGGTCGGCTTTGCTGTCACGCGTGAAGAGGGCAATAGAATCTGCAGAGAGCTGATTCTCCTGTGACCAGATGACCGGATCATCATACAATCGTATCACTGAGTCCATGAAAGAGTAAATAAGTGAGTCGCATTTGCCCTGCATCTCGCGGCTGAAAATGGTACAGCCGTAGAATGCCTTAAGCAGCCTGTGGTCTACTCCTGTACTGTCAGTAAGCGGCAATGATCTGAGTGTGTCAGCCCTCAGCGTCAATGTATCATCATCAGAGAACATTGTGAACCAGGGCGATTCTGTAAGCAGAAAGCGCTCAGGCCTCTTGTAGTACCAGCCGTAATTTCCTCCCCCGACGACGTTATCGGTGGTGTCGGTGATGGTCACATTGCCGAATGCTTCACCGAAGCCCTCTTTTTCATCATACCACAGAGTATCTCCGGTGATGCGCTGCTCACGGTTGTCGAGCACTGCGTTCTTCATAAGCCGTGAGACATCATTTCGGGTGTCACTCCATCCCTGCTCGCAATAGAGGTAGAGGCTGTCACCGATGGCTTCCGTCGGTCCGGCAAACCAAACTATCTCATTAAAAGTGTCATACCGCATGGTGTCAGCGTACATAATGAAGTCCGGATTCACTATCCTGACGCTGTCGCGGAAGTGAAGCATCTTCCTGTCGGCATAATATATTCCTGTTCGGCTTGTAAGGGTGTTCTCACCGTTAAGGATTCTGCCTCCCTCATCATAAACTGCTGTCTGTGTGTTCACGTCATAGTCTATCTTGGGAGTGAATAGTCTTGTCTCGTTATCGGCGAGCTCGACGCTGTCAGTCATTACAGCCTTGCCAGTGTCACCGTTGTATGAGAGATATTTGCCCCATATCTGCAGAGTATCGCCCTGCCTTATATGTATGTTGCTGAAGGCGAAGACCTGGTTTATCTGATCATAGTACCATGCGCTGTCGCAGCTCATGTAGAGATTGTTGTGCTTCATCTGCACATTGCCTATGAGTCTCTTCCTGGGCTGCTCTGCCAGGCGGTCAAACTCAAGCGCATCAGTATGAAGTATCTCGACCATGCGCCGGCCGCCGGCCTCCTGTGAAAAAGCCTGCCATGGTTTTAACAGAGAGATAAGAGACAGAATCAGAACAAGGGCTCCCTGCGACCTGATATGACCTATTCGAGCCATCCGGCATTCTGAAAACTGCAATCCCTGAATTCGTCACTGATACGGATAAAAGTCCTCTTTATCTTATCAGTGATCCAGTCCTGGTATGCCTTGTTTTTCTTGTTCATCAGGGCCGCCTGCGACAGGAAGTTATAGTCATCCTTAATATTGACCCTGTGGGGTGCGATCTCATTGTCGAGCCTTATTATGCAGTAAACGCTGTTGCCTTTGGCATCGGTGGTGCGGAAAGGTTCTGATATCTCACCAAGTTTCATGTTACGGACCACAAGATTGATCTCCTTCGGAAGCTCATCAAGGGTAAACCATGTTCCTCTTTCTGACGGATTGTCCTGTACCATCTTTCCCCCGTTGGCCCTGGTTGTTTTGTCAGAGGAGAACATCAGCGCCGCCCTGTCGAACTTAAGGCTGTCTGTTCTTACCAATGTCGCTATGCTGTCGAGCCTCATGATTGACCATTCAGTCTGTGAGGCGGAGAGCTTGGGTTTCATAAGTATGTGGCGCGAGTTGACCATGTCGCCCTTTCGGTCAATCATCTGTATTATATGAAAGCCGAACTCTGTCTCAACTATCTTTGACACGGCATCCTTCTTCAGGCTCCATGCCGCCTCAGCATATGGTTTTGCAAGCTCGCCCCTTGTCATAAAACCTATCTCGCCTCCGTTCGGGGCTGATCCCGGATCTTCTGAATAGAGTACTGCCAGCGTCCTGAAGCTCTCGCCATTGACAACACGGCTTCTGAGATCGAGCAGCCGCTGCCGTACCTCCGCCTTGCTGTCCTCAATGTCCGGCGGCTCAACGATGATGATGCTCAGCTCCACCTTCCTGGGCACGAGGGGAAGAGAATCTTCAGGGATGGTTTTGTAATAATCTCTAATCTCCTCCGGTGTTACCGTAATAGTTTGTGCTATTGTACCCTGGGTCTCCTGTATGATATACTGGTTGGTGAGCATCTCACGGAGGTCTTTCTTTATCTCAGCCATGCTCTTGTTGAAATAATTCTCGAGAGCCTGCTCCGAGCCGGCGCGACGCACATACTCAGAAAGCCTGCTGGTGAGGTCTGCTTCCACATTTTCCGGTGACACCTCAACTGAGTCAAGTCTCGCCTGGTCAAGAAACAACTTCTGAATTAACTGATCTTCAAACACAAGGCAGCGGAGCTGCTCAATGGGGGTGGGGTCTTTTTCAGCCTTGCGCTGCAGTACCTGTCCCTCAATGTCAGAGAGATATATCACCTCATTGCCGACAATGCCAACAATAGATTCCACTATCTGCTGACCGGATGCGCTGTACCCTGCAAACGCCATCAGCGCAACTAATATGATAATCTTAAATTTCATCTTCAGATCACTTGTTAATAGATTTGCAGGGTGCTACTCCTGACCGCCTCATTGTAAATACCGTCTTCGAGCTTTTGCAGGAAGTCATTCCTCCGGTTGTTAAGAATGATTGTCTTCACCTGACCCCTGATATATTCGAATGGCGCAGTGCTGTTGCGCAGCCTGTATTCCCTGACGACAATGAAGTAAACATAATCGTCGTCCTTCAACTCTGCCGAGCTGTTGCGTGTCAGCCACTCCTCCTGCCTGTCAGACTCAAGCGGGACTTCCATCAGGATCTGGGTGAAGGTGATCCATTCATCATCAAAGTCATCGTACCTGAGGGCAAACTGCAGGCAATAATCTTCAAGCTCATGAATATCTTCCGTCTGAGATGACTTGTAGAGCCTGCGCACTTTATCCAGGTCCGGTGTCTCTGCCGGCATTTTTATCAGCAGCGCCTTGACAATGTTCGAAGTAAGGGTGAAGGTGTTGAGGTTGCCTACATAGTAGTCCTGCATTTCGCTCTCAGTTACTACGGTATCCATTTTCTGTATGATCATTTGCTGCTGGTACTGATAGATAAGGAGATTGTTCCTCATCTCATCGAGCTGCCTGTTCACCTCCGCCTTGTACTCAGCGGTGAGGTTCTGCTCGGCTCTGAGTGCCAGCAGCTCCTTCCGTGCCCAGCGACGTATGTAGCTCTGTATCGCTGAAATACTGTCAGTCTCGTTCAGTCCGCTGATCACCAGGTTTGAAGGTATCTGATCAAGGTAGAGCATCCTGTCTCCGGCGCGGGCAACAACAGTGCGTTCAGAATCAGTGCCGGCATTGTTGCAGGCTGATACCAGTAAAAGCAGTGACAATATTATTATTCTGATCTTCATCAATATTCATTAATCTTCCGGCTGTAATTGGGTGCCTCACGGGTTATTGTCACATCATGCGGATGGCTTTCCGTTACACCTGCGCTAGTCACCCTGACAAACCGTCCCTCTCTCTGCAGGGTGGCAATGTCAGGGGCGCCGCAGTAACCCATTCCTGATCGCAGACCGCCAAGGAACTGATAAATGACCTCATTAAGTGTGCCCTTGTAGGGTACACGGGCAGTAATACCCTCAGGCACAAGTTTATGAATATCATCCTCCATATCCTGGAAGTATCTGTCTTTCGATCCCATCTGCATTGCTTCCACCGATCCCATTCCCCGGTAAGTCTTAAACTTACGTCCGTTATATATTATTGTCTCACCCGGTGATTCTTCGACACCGGCGAAGAGAGAACCTGCCATTATGCTGTCAGCTCCTGCGGCGAGTGCTTTGACAATATCTCCCGAGTATCTTATCCCGCCGTCGGCTATGACAGGCACACCGCTGCCGCTGATGGCGGAGGCGACGTTGAATATTGCCGAGAGCTGTGGCACACCCACGCCTGCCACGACCCTGGTTGTACAGATGGAGCCCGGTCCTATTCCCACCTTTACGGCGTCAGCGCCTTCATCAACAAGCATCCTTGCAGCGTCACCGGTACCAATGTTCCCTACAACAACCTCTGTGCCCGGGAAAATTTTCTTTATCTCCCTGAGTATCTCAATGACACCTTTCGTATGACCATGGGCTGTGTCAATTGCAATGGCATCAACGCCCGCCCCTACGAGTGCCTCCACTCTTGAGAGGGTATTTACAGCTATGCCCACTGCTGCAGCAACCCTGAGCCTTCCCCTCTCGTCCTTGCACGCATTGGGCCTGTCCTTGGCCTTGGTCATATCTTTGTATGTAACGAGCCCCTTCAGTCTTCCCTTGTCATCCACAATAGGAAGCTTTTCTATTTTGTGCTTTTGCAGTATCTCCGCGGCCGCTGCCAGGTCGGTCTGGTGACTTATGGTTATCAGCCTTGAGAGGGGTGTCATGACCTCACTAATGCTCCTTGAATAGTCACCCTCAAAACGAAGGTCCCTGTTTGTAACAATTCCAACAAGAGCTCCGTCGTCATTGATTACAGGTATCCCGCCGATCCTGAACTCCTTCATCAGGGCCAGTGCATCAGCCACGGTAGCGGTATCACCTATGGTCACCGGGTCGAAGATCATTACGCTCTCTGCCCTCTTGACCTTCCTCACCTGTGCCGCCTGCTGACCTATAGACATATTCTTGTGTATCACGCCAATGCCCCCTTCGCGGGCAATGGCGATGGCCAGTTCAGCCTCGGTGACAGTGTCCATCGCTGCCGAGATGATGGGCGTATTCATGATTATGTTGCGTGTAAAGCGCGATCTGAGGTCAACGTCGCGCGGCAGAACCTCCGAGTAGGCCGGAAGAAGCAGCACATCATCGAAGGTAAGACCTTCAAACATCAACTTATCTTCAGAGAATGACATCGGGCAGATTTTTATTTGGGGCGAAAATTACAAAAAAATGATGAGCACCAGCATATCTAAAATGTCAATAAAAGGTTAAAAATGAGTTTGAGTTACTATTTTTGCATGAAGGAGGCTGCATAACAATGTTACCGGACATTTACAGGGAGACCCTTGCCCGCTATTGGGGATTTACCTCTTTCAGGCCGTTGCAGGAGGAGATTATCGGCGCAGTGGCCTCCGGGAAGGATGTCATTGGACTGCTGCCTACCGGAGGAGGCAAGTCTGTAACCTACCAGGTGCCTGCCGTTGCGCGTGAGGGACTGTGTCTGGTGATCACCCCTCTGATAGCACTGATGAAGGACCAGGTCAATCGGCTGAAGTCGATGAATATCAAGGCTATGGCTATTCACAGCGGCATGACCCGCGAGGAGGTGGAGATTGCTCTTGACAACTGCCTGTACGGTGATTACAGGCTCCTTTACGTCAGCCCGGAACGGTTGCAGACCCCTGTCTTCAGGTCGCGCGTTGCACGCTTTAACTTCACTTTTGTCGCTGTAGATGAGGCACACTGCATATCGCAGTGGGGTTATGACTTCAGACCCTCATACCTCGCTATAGCTGATATCCGTGACATGATCAGCCCCGGGGTTCCTTTCCTGGCCCTTACCGCAACAGCCACCCCTGAGGTGGTGAAGGATATAACAGCACGGCTTAAGATGCGCAATGCGCTGATCCTGCAGTCAAGTTTCAAGCGAACGAACATCACCTATGTTGTCAGGGAGGTGGAAGACAAGGGGGCTTATCTTACAAAAAGCCTGAGCAGGGAGCCCGGATGCGGCATAGTATACGTCAGCAGCAGGAAAAGGTCGAAGGAGGTGGCTGAGATGCTGCTGTCAAAAGGGATCAGCGCAGATTTTTATCATGCCGGCCTGCCGCAGGAGATGAGAGACAGGAAGCAGCATGCCTGGACTACCGGAGAATCAAGGGTAATAGTTGCAACAAATGCCTTCGGGATGGGGATAGACAAGGCAGATGTCAGGTTTGTAATACACTGGGACTCTCCTGATTCTGTAGAGGCCTATTACCAGGAGTCCGGCAGGGCAGGGCGCGATGGTAAGCCGGCATTTGCCGTACTGCTATGGTCAGAAGATGAAAAGAGACGCCTTGCAGACTCGGTGCGGATAAAGTTTCCTCCTGTCGAACGAATAAAGGATATATATGAGGCAATAGGCAACTATTACCAGTTGCCTGTCGGCTCCGGGAAGAACAGTGTCCATGACTTTGACCTGTGGAAGTTCGTAACAGCCTTCAGATTCTCTGTTACAGAGACATATAACAGCCTTGTCTTCCTTCAGAAGGAGGGATATCTTGAGTTCACCGATGAGATAAACAACCCTTCACGTGTACACTTCGTGGTGAGCCGTGACGACCTGTACAAATTCCAGGTTGCCAATGAGGAGTATGACAGGTTCATTAAGCTTCTTCTTAGGACTTACAGCGGCATGTTCTCTGATTTTGTGCCAATAAATGAAGAGTCGCTGGCAAACAGATCCGGGCTGACGCGCGAGGCCATTTACCAGTATCTGCTGAGGCTTACATCACAGGGGATAATACACTTTATCCCGGGTAAGAAGAGCCCGCTGGTGATCTTTACCGAAGAGAGGCTTGATCGCAGTCACCTCACAATCTCTCCTGATGTGTATCTGCGTGTGAAGGAAAACTATATAGGCAGGGTGGAGAAAATAACCGAATACGCTGAGAACAAAACCCGTTGCCGCTCAGCCTTCCTGACCCATTACTTCGGTGAGGAGAACGGCCGCTGCGGTCTGTGTGATACCTGTATGGAGAGAAATGAACTGGAATTGAGCAAGTATGAATTTGACATTATAATAGACAAGATAAAAGATCTGCTCCTTGTTAATCCGCTCAGAGCAGAGCAGCTTGCCGCTGCGATGGAGTTTCCTGCCGAAAAGAGCACCAGGGTGATCAGATGGCTGCTCGATCATGAAAAGCTGCATTACGATGAGGAACACAGACTGTCGTGGAAGCACTCCTGATCCTCCTTTTTTGAACACCTTGGCTGTATTGTTGTTGAAATAGGTAATTTTGTCGATTATTCAAAGCCAATGGAACAAGAGGAGAAGATCATCTATTCACGCCAGGTAGTTGAGTTCGTTGCGTCTGCCAACGAATACTGCAAATACCTGGAGGGAATCAAGGAAATAAACGGCATTGAGATACTCAAGGTTATGCAGCGCCTCCTTCCCTTCATTTACCTAAGGGCGTCGCTGCTGCCAATGCTTGAGCCATTGATGGAGGAGGGAAACGAAAAGACAGTGACCGAGTTCGACTGGACAAGAATGCATGATACCCTCCTTGCCAAAACAGGGAATAATGACCCTTACCCGGTCATAGTGGATATGGGTGACCCTGCAGACGGACTTTATACCGGCAGCATAGCAGAAAGCCTTACAGATATTTATCAGGATCTGAAGGACTTTGTTGTGAACTACAGGACAGGCACCGATGAGGTAATGAATGATGCAGTATGGGAGGTGCTCATGAATTTTGAGGAGTTCTGGGGCAAGAAACTGCTGAATGTGCTCAATGCCATTCACACCGTTCTCTACTCGGAGAGCGATGAGAAAGAGACAATTGAATCAGCCGTTGATGACGAGACAGTTTAACGAGAGCGTATCTGACGAAGAATTAAAAAGCCTTCCTGTATCACAGTTTGAAGGGAGAGTCACCCTTGTGGATACTATGAAGAAGTTCCATAAGGTAATGCCTCAGCTGAACAAACCAGGGGTATTGGGATTTGATACTGAGACCAGGCCCTCATTCAGGAAGGGGGAGAGACACAAGGTATCACTGCTTCAATTCGCCGATGACCGCAATGCCTGGCTCTTCAGGCTGAACATTATAGGGTTGCCCGAAGAACTGGCAGCCATGCTTTCCGACCCTGGCATTATCAAGGTTGGAGTGGCAATACATGATGATATCAAGGCGCTGCGAAATCTAAGACACTTTGAACCCGGTGGCTTTATCGACCTCCAGACGGTGGTTGCTGCGCACGGCATCAAACAGCTTGGGCTGAAGAAGCTGTCAGCACTCGTACTTGGCTTTTCCATCTCAAAATCACAGCAGGTTTCAAACTGGGAGGCCCCTGCACTTACAGAGTCACAAATGACCTATGCTGCCACTGATGCATGGGTCTGCCGGCGTATATATTTCACTATCAACGGAAAAGAATTCTATCAATAGACTTTTGACTTTAGACTTTTGACTTTAGACTTTAGACTTTTAACTTTTAACTTTTGACTTTTAACTTTATACTTAACCATGACAATAGCCCGGGTTTCATTGAAGAAAGGCAAAGACCAGTCAGTAAGGCGTTACCATCCATGGATATTCTCCGGTGCTATATCAGAAACAACAGGCTCACCGGCTGAGGGCGATGTGGTTGAGGTATGCGCCTCTGACGGTACCTACCTGGCAACAGGGCACTGGGCTCCGGGGTCAATAGCCGTCCGCATCTTTTCGTTCAGCAAGTGCGAGCCCGGAAGGGAATTCTTCCGGAAAAAGCTCTCTGATGCCTATGCCTTCAGGCTGAACGCAGGCATTGCCGGCAGAAGCGACACCAACGTGTGGCGATTGATACATGGTGAGGGAGACGGTCTGCCGGGTCTGATTGTTGACATATACGGCAGTGTAGCAGTGCTGCAGGCCCATACAGCAGGTTTCTGGCATATACGGGCGATGATTGCCAAACTGATAATTGAAATACTGCAGGGCTCTGTGACGTCTGTATTTGACAAGAGCGAAGCGACCCTCCCTTACATGGCGAAGCTCGGTGCTGTTAACAGATACCTGGCCGGTGAGGATGCCGGCCCCGGTGCCATCGTAACGGAGAACGGAATGAAATTCAGTGTTAACTGGCAGACCGGACAGAAGACAGGCTTCTTCATAGACCAGCGCGACAGCCGCAGTCTGCTGACAAGATACAGCAAGGGACGCAGGGTACTGAATATGTTTGGCTACTCAGGCGGTTTTTCTGTCTATGCCATGCAGAATGCCGACGCCGTCCATACCGTTGACAGCTCTGCCGCAGCAATAGCCCTGGCCGATGAGAATGTAAAAATGAATTACGGTGATGATGCACGCCACCGGAGCTATTCAACTGACGCATTCACCTACCTGGCTGAGATGAACCGCGATTATGATCTTATGGTGCTTGACCCGCCGGCATTTGCCAAGCATCACAATGCGCTCGACAAAGCTCTCCAGGGCTACAGAAGACTGAATGCAATAGCAATTGAGAAAATAAAACCCGGAGGAATAATATTTACCTTCTCTTGTTCGCAGGTGGTAAGCCGTGAAGATTTCCGCCGTTCGGTTTTTGTGGCAGCAGCGAACACAGGGCGCAATGTAAGAATACTGCATCAGACAGGCCAGCCTCCGGATCATCCGGTCAGCATATATCATCCTGAGAGTGAATATCTTAAGGGACTGGTCCTATATATCGAATAAAGTTATGGAACCGGCAGCTTACATAAAGATAATTGCAAAAAAGCTTCAACTGCATGACTGGCAGGTTGAGAACACACTGCGTCTGCTTGATGACGGAGCCACGATACCCTTCATAAGCCGGTACCGTAAGGAGGTCACGGGCAGTCTTGACGAGGTTCAGATTGCCGGGATACGTGATGAATACGGGAGGCTGAAGGAGCTTGAGAAGAGGAGAGAGGCCATCATTAAGTCTATTGAGGAGCAGGAGAAAATGACACCTGTGCTTCTTGAAAAGATCAACGCTGCACTGACGGTGTCGCAGCTCGAGGATCTATACCTCCCTTACAGGCCCAGGAGGCGCACGAGGGCATCAGTGGCGCGTGAGAAGGGCCTCGAGCCGCTGGCACTGTGGCTGCTCAGACAGTTGCCGGGGGACCCTGAGGGTGAGGCGGAAAAATATACAGGCGAGGAGGTGCTGACAATCAGTGATGCACTTGCCGGTGCACGGGATATAATTGCCGAGATAATCAACGAGGATGAGCAGGTGAGAGGCTCCATGAGGGTTCTGTTTGAGAAAGAAGCCGTTATTACCTCCAGAGTCATAAAAGGCAAGGAGGAAGAGGGGAATAAGTTCAGTGACTACTTTGACTGGTCAGAGCCGCTGCGCCGCTGTCCTTCTCACCGTCTGCTTGCCATGCGAAGGGGTGAAGAGGAGGGCTTCCTCAGACTGACAGTCATGCCTCGCGATGACGAGGCTAAGGAGCTGCTGGAGAGACAGTTTGTCAAAACCCAGAATCAGGCTGCAAGACAGGTGAAGGAAGCGTTGGCTGACAGCTGGAGCCGTCTGCTGGGTCCGGCGATGGAGACTGAATTCAGGGCCCTGTCAAAGACAAAGGCTGACGGGGAGGCCATACGTGTCTTCGCCGACAACCTGCGCCAGCTGCTGCTTTCGCCCCCGCTGGGTGAGAAGAGCGTTCTCGCCCTCGATCCGGGATACCGCACCGGATGCAAGCTCGTATGCCTTGACAGACAGGGTGCCTTACTCCATAATGACACAATCTATCCTCATCCACCACAGAATGAGACTGCAAAGAGTGTCAGCAAGCTGCTGACGCTGATAGAGAAATACAGCATTGAAGCAGTAGCAATTGGAAACGGTACTGCCAGCCGCGAGACTGAAGATTTCATAAAGCAGTATCTCCCTCCGGCCAGTGGCATAAAAGTTTTCGTTGTGAGTGAGGCTGGCGCTTCTGTCTATTCGGCATCAAAGACCGCAAGGGACGAGTTTCCTGATCATGATGTCACTGTCCGCGGCGCAGTCTCTATCGGCCGCCGGCTGATGGATCCGCTGGCAGAGCTTGTGAAGATAGATCCGAAATCAATAGGTGTGGGACAGTACCAGCATGACGTCGACCAGACCAGGCTGCAGAACAGTCTTGACGAGGTTGTAATGTCATGCGTGAACGCAGTGGGAGTGGAGGTAAATACCGCCAGCCCCCACTTGCTTACCTACATATCGGGTCTTGGCCCTAAGCTGGCCCAGAACATAGTTGAATACCGCTCGGAAAATGGCCCTTTCAGGTCACGCTCCGGGCTCCTTAAGGTCAAGCGCATGGGCGACAAAGCCTTCGAGCAGGCAGCCGGGTTCCTCAGGATACGCAATGCGGCGAATCCGCTCGATGCTTCGGCAGTGCACCCTGAGAGCTACCACATTGTTGAGAGAATGGCTGCCGACGCCGGATGCTCAGTGGCAGAGCTGATCCTTGACGGGGAGAAAAGAAAGGCAGTTAATATTGAGAGATATGTCTCCCCTGAAGCAGGCCTTCCCACGCTGAAGGATATCATGCAGGAGCTTGCCAGACCGGGACGTGACCCGCGCTCCTCAATACAGGAGTTCACCTTCGCTGAAATACGCACCATTGAGGATGTGAAAGAGGGAATGACAGTTCCCGGCATTGTAACAAATATTACTAAATTCGGTGCCTTCGTTGATATCGGCGTCAAGCAGGACGGGCTGGTTCATGTCTCCCAGATGGCAGACCGGTACGTTGATGACCCGTCAAAGGTGGTTAAACTCCACCAGCAGCTTATGGTACGGGTAGTGAGTGTGGACCTGGCCAGGAAACGGATACAGCTCTCATTGAAAGGGATAAAAAAATGATCAACAACTAACTTTAAACAATTATTGAATTACTTATGAAAAGATTCGGAATTTTAACAATGGCGGCAGTGATGCTGATTCTGGCATCATGCGCCGACAAGAAGCCGCAACCACCTGTGGCTGCAAAGAAGCCTTTTACTGTTGAAAGCAACGGCAACGAACGCAATGATGACTACTTCTGGCTCAGGCTCAGCGATGAGCAAAAGAATGCTGAGTCACCTGATTCACAGACTGTTGAAGTGGTTAAGTACCTCACCGCAGAGGATGACTACGCCACTGCGATGATGCAGCACACTGAGGCTTTACAGCTGAAACTCTTTGAAGAGATAAAGGGGCGAATCAAGGAAGACGACGCCTCTGTGCCTTATCTTGATAACGGATATTATTACCAGACGAAGTACTTCATCGGTAAAGAGTACCCTGTCTTTTACAGAAAGAAGGAGGGTGCTGACAGCGCAAAGGTGCTGCTCGATGTCAACGTTCTTGCCGAAGGACAGAAATATACAGGCGTCGGCGGACTGTCAGTCTCTCCTGACAATAACCTTCTCGCCTATGCTGTTGACCACGTCAGCCGCAGGCAGTACACGATGTTCTTCAAGGACCTGAACAGTGGCGAACTGCTGGGTGACAGGATAGAAAATGTCACCGGCGAGGCTATATGGGCCAACGACAACAAGACAGTATTCTATGTAACCAAGGATCCCGAGACACTGAGGGCAGCAAAGGTTATGATGCATGTTCTTGGTACTCCCGCTTCAGAAGACAAGCTCATCTATGACGAGACTGATGAAACATTCGCAGTGGGATTGGGCAAGACAAAAAGTAAGAAATACATTACCATCGTCTCAAATCAGACTCTCACTACCGAAGTAAGGCTTATTGAAGCCGACAAACCTGACGGCAGGGTAGTGGTATTTGAACCCCGTAAGATTGATCACCTCTATTCTGTTGAGCACCTGAACGGCAATTTCTTCATCTACACCAATGCCGACGGAGCCAAGAACTTCAAACTGATGTCATGTCCTGAGAACAAGACTGGTATGGCCAACTGGAAGGAAGTAATCCCGCACCGGAGCGATGTTCTGCTTGAGAATTTCGAGGTTTTTGACAATTATCTTGTAGCGCACGAGATGATCAAGGGACTTACAAACCTTCGCATCATAAGCATGGCTGACGGTTCAGAACATTTCCTCGATTTCGGTGAGGAGACATATACGGCGGGCATAAGCATAAATCCCAACGCCAATACACCTTTGCTGAGATTCAGCTATTCATCGCTTACCACACCCAATTCGGTGTTTGACTATGACATGGCAGCCAGGACAAAGACCCTCCTTAAGCAGGACAGCGTGCTTGGCGGGTTTGACAAGGACAACTATGAGTCAAAGCGTCTGTGGGCCACTGCCGCTGACGGAACGAAGGTTCCGGTTTCGCTTGTCTATCGCAAGGGCTTCGTTCAGGATGGCAGTGCACCCATGTTGCTCTATTCCTACGGCTCATACGGTTCATCTACCAATCCTTCATTCCGCTCATCAATCATCAGCCTCCTTGACCGCGGCTTTGTCTATGCCCTGGCACATATAAGGGGTGGCAGCGAGATGGGACGGCAGTGGTACGAGGATGGCAAGCTTCTGAAAAAGATCAACACCTTCACCGATTTCAACGACTGTGCACGCTTCCTCATCAATGAGAAATATGCCTCACCTGAGAACCTTTATGCCATGGGCGGCAGTGCCGGCGGTTTGCTCATGGGCGCAATAGCCAACATGGAGCCTCAGCTTTATAACGGCATCATCGCGCAGGTTCCCTTCGTTGATGTGGTAAGCACAATGCTTGATGCATCCATTCCTCTGACAACCTTCGAATGGGATGAATGGGGCGATCCCCGCAAGCAGGAGTATTATGATTATATGCTCTCATACTCCCCCTATGACCAGGTGAAGGAGCAGGAGTATCCTAACATGCTGGTTACCACCGGTTACTGGGACTCACAGGTACAATACTGGGAGCCTGCCAAGTGGGTGGCAAAACTGAGAGACATGAAGACCGATGATAATATACTCATCATGGATGTAAACATGACAGCGGGTCACGGCGGGGCGTCAGGACGCTTCGAGCGCCTGAAGACCACCGCACTGGAATTTGCATTTATGCTTGACCTTGAGGGTATAAAGGAATAAGAAACCAGGATTGCGGGGCGGACACCTTCCTGCGATGTTGAAATATGAGAGGCTGACATGCAACATGTCAGCCTCTCTCTTTAAAAACAGATTCAAAAAAGCAGATCAGAAGCGCCTTGCCGGCTCTTTGAATTTCATTGCCGGCTTGCGCGGGAACATCTCATCCATCATGGCTGCGTTGTATGCGAACCATGCCGTTATGATTGCGTTATGTCTCAGGTCAGGCAGCAACAGCCTTTCCCATGTGTCTGTGCTGGTATGGTAACCGCGCCCGTATTCTATCTCATCCTGTATGAACTGGAATCCCGGCAGCCCTGCTCCGTCAAACGACTGATGATCAGTACCCCCGGTGTTGCGCAGCGCCACGGTGGTGAATCCCATGTCACTTACAGGTTCCATCCATGCCTCGAAAAGGGGTCTTGCCAGGTTGTTCTCCTGCAGGTATATCCCGCGGTACTTGCCGGTACCGTTATCCATGTTGAAGTAGACCGAAAACTTGTCAAAACCAGGTTTCTTCTCTGCCTTGACATTGTCATAGAGATACTGTTCAACATACCCGCGTGAGCCGTTGAGCCCCTGCTCTTCGCCTCCCCAGAGGGCAATGCGTATAGTACGGCGCGGCCGGGCATCAAGGGCCTTGAGAATACGTATGGCTTCCATCATGACAATGCAGCCCGACGCATTGTCGGCAGCACCGGTTCCTCCATGCCATGAGTCGATGTGTGCACCGAGCAGTACAATTTCGTCCTTCAGCAGGGGATCAGTGCCCGGTATCTCTGCAATAACGTTGTAAACTTCCTTGCCGGGGGTGAACTCAGCCTTAATCTCAGCCTCAACCTCAACCTTCTCACCCTTCTTAAGGAGTCGCTCCATACGCCCGTAAGTTTCCTGTGCGATGCTGATCTCAGTCACCGGTTGCTGGCTCTTGCCGTCATATGAAGAGCCCGATGAACGGGGTATATTGAAAGGGTTGCCATTGCTGATCATCATTGCAACACCCTCACTGCGAAGAAAATCGCTTACTTTTGAGCGAAGATCCCGCTGTGCCTGCCAGTCGCCAATATCCCTGCGGACCTGTCCTCCGCCGACGGGAGACATGGCTATCTCGATGAGTTCCTCATCAGTGTATCTGCCCGCAAGAGGCTCAAATCTTACCTCGTACTGCGAGGTGGCAGGGGTCATAATGATCTTTCCTTTCAGTTTTCCCCTGTACTGCTCAATATCTTCAATCTTTTTAATATCTACCAGGACAACCTCTCCCTTTATCAGTCCTTTGGTGCCGGCTGTCCATGCCACAGGTGTGACTGCAAAGTTGTTGTACCAGGGCTTTGTCATTGCAGCGTAAGCTTTCGAATAGTCCCATCCGCCGCGGGGAAACTCACGCGCACGCTCAATGCGTACTTCCGAGAGACCGTACTCTGCCAGCTTGGCCCTGGCGATCTCGTTGGCACGGTCAATCCCTGCCGACCCTGTAAGCCTGGGACCTGCCAGGTCGGTCATAATATATGCAAGTGTCTCAATATCAGAATTCCGCAGTCCTTCCTGCCTTATCTTGTAGACCATTCCAAGGTCCACGGCAACCTCCTGGTTGAAGGCTGTCACCGAGATGGCTAAAAGAAATACCGTGATCAGGACAAATCTTACTTTTTTCATTTTGGTATCAGTATCCGTTTATTGGAGGCTAAATATATCAGCATAAAATTAACCGCTGTGAAGCATTAACATTAATTAACTTTACTTTTGTCATGATACCTTTGCAGGATGATCTACCCTGATACATATGAAAATAAGATCGGATTTGACCGGATAAGGGAGCATCTTGCAAATGCCTGCCTGAGTCCAGCAGGCGTGCGCATGGTGGAGGCGATGAAGGTGTTATCGTCAGCGGAAGAGATACGTATGCTCCTTACCCTGACTGATGAGTTTCAGCAGATACTGAGATTCGGAGAGCAGTTCCCGACAGATAACTTCAATGATCCTGCGGTGATGCTTGATAAGCTCAGGATAGAGGGCACATTCCCTGAGCTTGATGAGGTGGTGGCCCTCCGGGGATCGCTTGATACCATAAGACGGATCATCGGTTTTTTCAAAAACAGGAAGGACGGCAAGTACCCGTCTCTGAGTGCAAAAGCCATGGCAGTCAATTACTATCCTTTTGTCAGTGAGGCCATTGACCGCATAATTGACAAGGAGGGAAAAGTGCGTGACAGTGCTTCACCGGCACTGAAAGTCATTCGCGCTGATCTTTCATCAAAGAGCCTTGCTGCCGTGAGAAAGCTTCATTCTGTGCTGAGGCAGGCACAGGCTGACGGAATTATCGACCGTGACATCACCGTGGCAGTGCGTAACGGACGGGGTGTGATACCTGTCAGTGCGGCAAACAAGCGAAGCATCAAAGGATTCGTTCATGATGAATCTGCCACCGGAAAGACGGTATTCATAGAGCCGGCGGAGGTGGTAGAGCTGAATAATGAG
>Ga0209262_10000253_pt1 | contig 28170 bp, 29 predicted proteins | sample Lowcelwee11metaG_FD_187171 | JGI IMG/M metagenome (GOLD analysis project Ga0209262, IMG submission 187171) | Freshwater pond sediment microbial communities from the University of Edinburgh, under environmental carbon perturbations - Low... | ecosystem: Environmental > Aquatic > Freshwater >... | reverse complement strand
TTTGTGGTGAATATTTGTGTAAAGAAAGTGGATATCTTAGAAAAATATATATAAAAGACAGTAATAAACTATTTTACAAGCATGATGAAAATAGCGAATCCCAATTGATTCCTATCTCAGAGAGTAGATTAGTTATGAAGGTAGATATTGAGAATAAACTAGATTTTGAGTTTATTAACAACGATCATCAATTCAAATTCCAGATCTTAGGTGATAATCCTAAAGTATCATTATTTAAAAAAGTACAAGTGAAAGAACTTAAACCATGAGTACTATGTGATTTTCTGTATCTGACAGGCTGATTCATTGCCGTGAATTTAGATAGAATATTCGGATATTTTTTCTTAAATTAGTGCTCAGATTAAACTTGGAGCTTTTATGACAGACAAAACAGATAAATCAAAAGTGCTTAGAACTTCGATCGGCCTGATGAATGACAAGCTGCATTTTAAGGGACTGACGGACGGCAGAGATCCGATCTCCATAGATTATATTCCGCCTTTGGGTGATGATCTGGGCTATACTTCTCTTGAGTTGTTTCTGCTGAGTCTTTCTTCATGCGTAGGCAGCGCTATGCTTATTTTCCTTAGAAGGATGAATAGAACGGTCTCGGCATTTGATATTTCTGCGGTCGGGGTCAGGAAAGAGGTGCATCCCACGGGTTTTAAGGATATTACTCTGGAACTGAATATTGTTTCCGGTGATGTGACTGAGGCGGATCTGAATAAAGTTACGGGTATGATGGACAGCTATTGTCCGGTATCTTCAATGCTCAAAGATGATGTTAAGATCAGTTATCGGTTTAATATTGTGAAGCAGCAGGTCTAGGATTTATTCGTTGCAAAAAGTATTATTTCGAATGGTAAATGGGAACACCTTTAACTTCGTGCCGGTTATTTAAGTTGATTTAAATCCTTTATTTACTTATTTTACACTCAAACAAATGCGGGTGTGACTTATTATGATAAAGAGTAACGAAAAACGATCAATACTCAAAATAGCAAAAAAATACAAGATCAGTCAGATATTATTATTCGGTTCTGCGGCTGAAGGCAATAATTATAATGATATTGATATTGCCGTTAAAGGGTTGAAACCTGGTACCTTCTTTTTGTTTTACGGAGAAGTTATGATGGCGTTATCTAAACCTATAGATATAATAAATCTTGATAACGAAAGTTCTTTTGTTAACCTCGTAAAAAGAGAAGGTATTGCAATTTATGGCTAAGCTATCTGAAAGGGTTCAGGCAGAACTGGATAATGTTTCTCAAGTCCTGAATGAAATAGAGAAAATAAGAAAGAAGAAAAAGAAATCTACTGCTGAATTAGCAGGATTAGCCACATTTATACATAATTTCTATAACGGAATTGAAAATATCTTAAACCAGATTTTGAAAGAAGAAAATATCACAGTAAAGAAATCTGAAACATGGCACAAGGATATTCTAAAAATATCTGCCGATAATAATGTTATTACCGAACAGTTAAAACTTGAGCTGACAGGTTTTCTTGCTTTCCGTCATTTTTTTGTTCATGCCTACGGTTTTATGATTAGAGAAGATGATATGAAAATTTTGATTGATAAAGCTGATAGCGTGTTCCTTCTTTTCAAAGAAAACATATCAAAATATTTGACACAATAACTCGGATTTATTCGTTGCAAAAAGTATCATTTGGAATTGTAATCAGCTTTGACTTCAGCTACTCGCGTATCCAGTTCACGCATTGCGCGTTCTTCTAAAACTGGATTTTGAATATCCCAAATAATTGTATCGGAGCTGAAATCCTGACCGTGCGGCCAAGCAATTCCATGGTGAAAGGGTCGAACACTCTTAAAATAAGATTCGTCGCTCAGTTCTTTAAAAGCACCTTGATATTTATAAAATGACATTGTCTTTTCTATTAATTTTCTATCCTAACACTATATTATTTCCGTAGTTTGTTTAACGATTCGTTTTTAAAATTTTACAAGTGGGTTTGTGTAGGGGCACCGAGCAACAGCTAACATTGGCTAAATGACTTGTCCTATTTGGCACATAGAGTTATCGCTCATTCTCAAAGTCAATTAGAATAAACTTGATTTGTAATATTATTTATGTACAGAAAATAATTCAAATATCAATTTTATAGTTTGGATGATAGTTTGAATAAACATATAATAATACTTTCTACTACCTGTGTAATATTTATCTATGACTTTTATGAAATAATATAAAGTTTTTAATCTTAATTTATAAATTCCTTTTCTTTTATAAGTCCTGAAATTATAAACGATACCGGAAAAGTAATACATCTTGCCTGCTCTGAAAAGCTCAACATTCATACACACATCAGTCAACCTTTTGAAACTGGAATCGAATTCTACAATTTTTTCCATTACTTCTTTTCTAAACATTACTGATGAACTTACAATAGGGTTTCTGTTAAAGTTAATTAACTGTTCCTGCGAAAAAACTTGTTTTGATTTTCTGATCTTAAATACTTGTGAATTTTCATCAATACAATTAGAGTCTGCATAAACTGTCATAACTTCAGGGAATTTATTCAGTACGCAGACTCTACAGTATATACTGTCGGAAGGTAAAGTATCATCGGCGTCAACATATGTGATATAACTTCCTCTGGAATTTTTTATTCCAGTATTAATTGCAGCCACTCTTCCATTATTTATTTGAAAAAAATATGAAATTCTTGAGTCATATTTTTTACCGTAAAGCAGGTATTTGTCTATAATGTGTTTTGTGTCATCGGTTGATCCGTCATCTATTATCAGTAACTCGAAATTTGAGTATGTCTGATTCAAAATACTTTCCACTGTTTCCTGAATTGTTGGAGCCATGTTGAATGCGGGTATTATTATACTGACTAATCTGCTTTCCATGATCGTAATATTAATAATTAAACAAAATTAATTTGATTTTTTAAAATTTCATTAATTGAAGTAAAATGAAAATCGTCAAGCAGTTTTTCCAATCTGAGATATGTTTTATCTAGATTATTATAATGACGGAATTTTCTTAATCGGGGAATATCAATTACAGGCTGTCCGGAATCAATCTCCCATGGGTGAAGATAGAATACTAAAGGCCTTCCCTGACTATTACAAATTCCCACAAGTTTCTTAAACAAAAAATACGGATAAAGCCTGAAATATCCGCCGCCGCCGCATGGAATAGTCTGATTGAATATTTTTACACAGCTGATAGGCACTTCGATCAAAGATTCGGAGTGTCTGTATATTGACAGATTATTATGTTTCATACCGTAATCCGGATGGTAAGAAACAGGAAATATTGATGAATCATATTTTATACCGAATTCAGTCAAAGTATCAAAAACCCATGTATTATTCTTTCCTACTGAAAACATCGGTGCTCTATAACCGGTAATTTTATAGGAGGAAACAGAAGACATAATATTCAATGTTCGTTCTAGATCGTATCTGAATTGATCCTGAGTCATTTCGAAAACCGGTTGGTGATTATATCCGTGAATTGCGATTTCATGACCTTTCTTTTCAATTTCTTTAATAAGATCGGGATATTTCTGTGCAATCCAACCGAGTACAAAAAATGTTGCTTTTATATTTTTTTTGTCAAACAGGTCTAGCAGTTTTAGTGTATTCTCAAAAATCCGCGGCTCAAGATTTTCCCATTCCCCGAAACTTATCATACTTCTCATATTAAAAGTGCAGAACCATTCTTCCAGGTCTATGGTCAGAACATTTATCATTTTTCTTAAATTTCCTTAATGACTTTATAATTGCTCATATAAAGAATATCTATGTCTGTCTTCTTAATCAGCTTTATAGCCTCATCCGGGTTGTTCACGATCGGCTCTCCGTTAATGTTCATTGAAGTATTTAGTAAAATACCATGTCCCGTTTTTTTCTTTATTTCTAATAAAAGGTTGTAAAACTTACAATTCTGAGCTTTAGATATTGTCTGTATTCGGCAGGAATTGTCAATGTGGCATATGGCTGGAAACAATTTCCCGTAACCGTCTTTGAATTTAAATACTTTTAACATAAATTGATCTTCATGGCATTCTTCAAAATACATACCGATATCTTCTGTCAACACTGAGCAAGCAAATGGTCGGAATTCTTCTCGATGCTTTACTTTAGAATTTACAATTTCCTTTATTGATTCAAAAGTAGGGCTTGCTAAAATGCTACGGTTTCCTAAAGCTCTCGGTCCGAATTCCATTCTTCCCTGAAACCACCCGATTATTTTACCTTTGATAATTTCATCCGCTACATCACTATAAATATTATCAATTTTTTTGTAATTGATTTTATTTCTTTTTAGGGATAATTCAATTTCGCTGTCGCTGTATTCTCTTCCGTGATAGCTGTTTGCGAGTATGTTTTTTTTATAATCCGGATCATATAGGGCTGATGCGTATAATGCAGAACCTATTGAAACTCCGTTATCTCCGGCAGCAGGCTGTACGAAAAAATCTTTGTTAAAATTCTTAACAATTATTCCGTTCATCACAGAATTTAAAAAAAGTCCGCCTGCGGCACATAACGGGATATTAGAATCTTTTTTGAAATTTGATTCGAGCATCGACATTATTATATTTTCAGTGTTCTTTTGAAGGGAATGAGCAAGATCTTTATGTTTTGCAGTAATTTCATCTCCATATCTTCTGGGAGACAGACCGGAATATTCAATCCATTTTTTTGAAAATATCCCTTTTTTTGCACCGTGATAATCGAGTAACCCGGTATCAACTCTCAATTTTTTAGTATTAGGATCGAAGTTGATTAATTTATTAAAAAGATCCTGATAACTATCTTCTCCGAAACTTGCCAAAGCCATCACCTTACCTTCATCCGAGGTCATCTTAAACCCTAAAAACCCGGTTACGGAGGCATAAACATGACCTAACGAGTTAGGGTACAAAATCTTTCTATTAAGTTTTATGGAATCATCCTTCCCGTAAAAAAACGAAACCGTAGCTGATTCGCCTATTCCGTCTGCTATTATTATATTCGCATTCTGATATGGAGATGGCAGAAATGCACTTGCCGCATGTGCATGATGATGAGGAACATATACTATCTTTTGTTTCATTTTGCAGTCAGGGTAATAACTTTTCAAAAAGGATTTTATACCGATCAGATTTTTACAGACAGCTATATAACTGCTTCCTACAGAAGCTTTCTTTTTAAAAAGTTCAGGCGTTTTGATAACCGATTTGATAGTTTCATAAATCCTTACATCCCAGCCCATGAAAGGGTTCCATCCGACGCTGATGATATCGATATCGTCTAATTTCATACTTGCGATTTTCAAACATTCATCTATTGCAAGTACAGGCATACCATAGCAGTGCTTTATTCTGTTAAGTCTTTCCTCTTCAACAGCGCAAATTATCTCGCCGTTTATTATTATTGCTGCTGATGCGTCGGCAAATGTGCTCAATCCTAAAACATTCAATTAAGTCTCCTCTAGATTTTTTGTAATAACATATACGACAGACGGATTAAAAGGCATATATACTTTATTTTTAATTGAAAGATTATTATTCTTGCACATGTTTTCAATTTTCTTTTCTTCAAGATATTTAAAATTAAATCCTAATAATATTTTCCCGAACGGATTTATGAATCTTCTTGACGATTCTAAATATCTTTCAATAACTTCAGTGCCGGTTTCTCCTCCGCACCAATCTGATGAGTTGCAGTGCAGTTTATCTATACCTAATGCCAGACCTGATTTTTTGGGTATGTAAACGGAATTGAAAAAAATAACATCGAATTTTGTATTTATATTAGAAAATAAATCACTTTGAATAATTTCAAAATGGATCCCGTTTTTTTTACAAATCAAGATAGAATTTGCTACATAATCCGGATTAATGTCTGAAGCAATAATATTTAGTTTAAATTTCTTGAATAGATAAATTGATAATATCGAATAAGGCCCCGCCCCTATTTCAAGTACTCTATTTTCAGAACAGACATATTTGTTTAAAGCTTTTTTTAGAACGATAGTAGTAAAATCCCAATGTATCCTTTCAAAAGCATTTACATTAATTCTGAACAATGCATATGTAATTAAATGTGATTTCCTTACTAGTTTATTTAGCATGTACAATAATATTTTTTTTAAGAGAATTATCATTAGATTTCTTACTATTTCGCTATATTTTCTGATCAATATTGAAACAGGATACATCAATCTGTGTTATGATATCATTCATGTCCAGTAAATCAAGAACTCTGAATATTTCCTCTGAAAAATGTTTTTTACTTTGAATTAATTCTTTCAAAGCTTCTTCGCGAGTCAGCAAACCGTATCTTATCTGATTACTTAAAAAAGCATCTGTATAAGAAACTCCGAGCATTTTCTGAAACATATATTCTTTAAATACATTAAAAAGACAATCCGAATGCCAGTCCGATACTTCTTCGTTCTGTTTTTTCCAGTCATAATCGGTTTTTAATTTGCTTAATATTAATTCAGGATCCCATTCTATAAAATCGTAGAAAAAAATATGTGTAAGAGACGGATATCTGTATTTGAGATATTTTGAAGTTGGTGATACAGCTAAACAACCATAAAGGCTTGTTCTAAAATATTTCATAAAACCTTTTAAAAGATTAGGGGATGTTATCATTTTTTGGCTTAATTTTAATCCGCTTTTGATAATTCCCGAACGGTTCAATTGGTTATTATTTCCGGTTTTCAATTTGATAGCTAAAAAAGGTGAATATTCAAGAGGGCAATTTGACCAGATCATCATAGGGATATTTCTTTTTTTAGCGATTTCGCATCCCAACAAATGTAAATGTTTACATGCTACACAAATCATAGCAGCCGAAGTTGTATTCGGATTTGAAAGCCACGCCTTAAAAAAAGTTTTAAAAGTTTTTAGATGTAATTGATCAGGTAATTTTACGATATGAAGTACTACATTCAGTGATTTGCAAAGCTTTTCGGCATTTTGAATTGAAAACGGTGCCGTGCCTTCATGAACATAAGTAAATGCTTCTACCTTCATTCCATATTTAATTTTAAGTTCTGCTAGAGCATATGAGCTGTCCTTACCGCCACTAAGACCAACAAGGCAGTCCGCTGAATCGGAATCGTTTTTGAAACCTGATAATATTTGCTTTAAATTTTCTTCGCCTTTCGGCTTGTAATTTGGATAATCTGTTTGGCACCAATGACATTCACCATTTTTATCAAAGCTCGCGTTTTCTAAAGTTGAAGTCATCAAGCATTTTGAACATCTGCTCATTTTTCCTCTTTTATTTAGTTAAATATACCGAATTTCATTGTCCTAAATAATCATAGACAATGAAATATATAATTAAAATGCTATTAAATCAATCTTCTTTTCAAACTCATAATCCTTTTTCCTTTCATAAACGAATCCAATTTTCGGTTACATTAATTATGAGTCAACTCGTATCAACATATCATTTGTCGATGTGGCAAAAGCTGTACCTGATTCGGTTATCTGCCTCCTTTCCGCGCTGAGTTATTATGATCTTACGACATTCAATAATCCCGTCATTGATATTGCTGTTCTCAGGAGCAAGAAAGTGCCGTTTGAGATCAATCAGCCTGTAAAAGTATATTATTTCACCGAGAAAAATTTCAATCTTGGAATAGTTACTGTTCAGACAAAATACGGTGATGTTCGGATATATGACAGAGAAAAGACAATTTGCGATATATTCAGATACAAAGACAAGATCAGAGAAGATGTAGTTTATGAATCGCTTAAAAATTATGTCGGCAGTAAAAATGCTGCTTATTTTAAACTAAGAAATTATGCAAAAATATGTAGAGTATCAAAGATAATAGATCCGTCACTTAAAACTCTGCTGGGATAAAAATGAAGAATATAGCTGATTCGGTAAAAGCCCGTTTCAAGAGATAGCGGAATACATAGAAACATTCATCAACCTGTTATAAATTAAAGCAAAACAACTTTAGTATTGTGAAGCAGCAGCTTTAAAATTTTTCGCTGCAAAAAGTATCATTTGGAATTGTAATCAGCTTTGTCTTCAGCTACTCTAGTTCCAAGTTCACGCATTGTGTGTTCTTCTAAAACTGGATTTTGGATATCCCAAATTATTGTATCGGAGCTGAAATCCTGCCCGTGTGGCCATGCAATTCCATGTTGTAGGGGTCTAACACTCTTAAAATAAGATTCGTCGCTCAGTTCTTTAAAAGCTCTGCCTTTGAGATATGGTTTTACATCAAATATTCCGGATATACCGCTGCTTGTCAGTATCTCAATCCTATAATCATCCAAAGGGATTGCCTTTATGATCTTATCCATTAAATTATATTCCGTAAAACATTGATATCGTTGTCATAATGACTCCGTTTTCTTATTCGTAATATACGAATATTTCCGATTAAATCAAATCAGCAATAATAATCTTTTTTTTATCTATTCCGTTTTCTTTAATTGATTTATACCGTCAACTTCCTTATATTAAGCGTTCAAAAATAATCTGAGGGTTTAAAATGGAAAATATTAAGCGCATCGGTTTTGACAATGAAAAATATCTGAAAGAACAGACAGCTTCCATACTCGAAAGAGTGGGAAAGTTCAATGATAAACTGTATCTCGAGTTCGGCGGCAAGATAATGTATGATTACCACGCTTCGAGAGTACTTCCGGGTTTCGATCCGAATGTGAAGATGAGACTTCTCCAGCTGCTTAAAGATAAGACGGATGTTATAATGTGCATCTATGCCGGCGATATCGAAAGAAAAAAGATCAGGGCGGATTTCGGCATTACTTATGACCACGACGCGCTCAAGACAATCGACGATTTCAGAGAGTGGGGTATTGACATAAAGGCAGTTGTTATTACAAGATATGAGGGACAGCATTCAGCCAACGCTTTTAAGAATAAGCTTGAAATGAGAGGGATGAAGGTATATATTCACCGTTCGATCGAAGGCTATCCGGAAAACATTGATCTTATAGTCAGCGATAAAGGTTACGGCTCGAATGAGTATGTAAAGACAGACAAACCTATCGTTGTAGTAACAGGTCCCGGCCCCGGAAGCGGTAAGCTTACCACCTGTCTTTGCAGCCTTTATCACGAATATAAAAAGGGCGTTAAAGCCGGATACGCCAAATTTGAAACATTCCCGATATGGGATCTGCCGCTTAATCATAAAGTGAATATAGCTTACGAAGCGGCTACGATCGATCTGAAAGACGAAAATCTGATAGACACTCACCACCTTAAAGCTTACGGCAAAGAAGTCGTGAATTATAATAGGGATATAGACGCGTTCCCGCTGCTTAAGAAGATCCTCGAAAAGATCACCGGAGAAGATTCGATGTACCTGTCACCCACCGACATGGGAGTTAACAGAGCGAGCTCCGGAATTGTGGATGATGCGGCTCTTTCTAAAGCCGGTCATCAGGAGGTCATCCGCAGATATTTCAGATGCGGAGTTGAATACGCTCTGGGACTTGCCGAAAAAGATTCGATGGAGCACGCCAAAAAGATAATGGACAAGACCGGCGCTAAAGTTGAAGACCGTAGAGTAGTTCTCCCTGCGCGAGAAGCAGCCTCAGGCGCAGAAAAAACCGGAAAAGGAAATGCTGGATTTTTCTGCGGAGCAGCCATCGAACTTCCTGACGGAACTATCCTGACCGGCAAGAACTCTCCCCTTATGCACGCATCATCAAGCCTGATCCTGAACGCAGTCAAACACATGGCCGGACTTCCCGACAGCATGTTCCTTTTACCTCAAAGCCTGATTGATTCCGTAACGAAACTTAAAAAAGACATTTTGAACCGTAAAGTTGTCAGTCTTGATGTTGATGAAACGCTAATTGTTCTCAGTGTAAGCGCTCTATTCAATCCGGCGGCTCAGATGGCCATGGAGCAATTGAAACATCTTGCAGGATGTGAAGTTCATCTCACACATATACCGACCCCGGGTGATGAAGCCGGATGGAGAAAGTTAAGAGTTAATCTGACCTGCGACCCCGAATATTCAAGCAAAAGTCTGTTTATCAGCTGACCCGGAACGGGATATACAGCAACATAAATATTTTAAATCAATTAAACTCTTGAATTCCCACTTTTATATTCATATAATTCATTTATAGAGATAAAGTAAGGAGGGAATTATGATGTACGAAAAAATATATACTGAAAGAATAAAGCAGTTCTTGGACAGGCTTACAAATCTGAAATATGCTCTGTCTGCTCCTCTGGAAGCTGAATTCATATACGACAAGATCGAGCCTATTCCATATAAGACAGCAGTGAAATCCAAGTTTAAACCGATCAGAGTCGGGGATAAATGGGGTAAATTATGGGGTTGCGCATGGTTTAAGTTCAAAGGGATAATTCCTGATGAATTTGAAGGACATGAAGCAGGCGTACTGCTCGACCTTGACGGCGAAGGCTGCGTATTCGTGAAAGGAATTCCCGATCAGGGACTTACGAACAAGACCGGCTGGTATGTTAATTCCGGTAAATATTTCTACCGGTTATCGCATAAAGCTAAAAAAGGCGAGAAAGTTGAACTTCTTGTTGAAGCCGGAGCTAACGGGCTCTTCGGTAAGAACATGGAGGAATTCAGGCTCCAGAAAGCTGAAATGGTTATCGTTGACAAAAAAATATCCCGCCTTGAAATTGACATGATAGTACTTTTCGATCTGATGAAAAAACTTCCCGAAAATACGCCCCGCAGGAAAAAGCTGCTTAACGGACTGAATGAGATCGTAAACATCTGGGATAACGGCGAAGGCATCGATCATGCGCTGAAGATAACGAAAGAACTGCTTTCGAAAAAAGCCGCGGACAGCACAATGGCCGTTTATTCGATCGGGCATGCGCATATAGATCTTGCGTGGCTCTGGCCTGTGCGTGAGACAAAAAGAAAGGCGGGGAGAACATTTTCAACAGCATTAAAGCTTATGGAAGATTATCCCGACTATAAATTCGGATCATCGCAGCCTCAAATGTATCAGTGGATCAAGGATGATTATCCCGAATTGTTTAAAAAGATAAAAAAAGCTGTAAAAGATAAAAAATGGGAAGTACAGGGCGCGATGTGGGTCGAACCCGACATGAATATTACCGCGGGTGAATCGCTTGTCAGACAGTGCCTGTACGGAAAAAAATTCTTTAAAGATGAATTCGGCGAGGAAGTAAAAAATCTCTGGCTGCCGGATGTATTCGGATACTCCGCGGCGCTTCCGCAGATTCTAAAAAAATCCGGTGTCGATATTTTCATGACCCAGAAGATTTCATGGAACGAAACCAATAAATTCCCGCACCACACATTTTACTGGAAAGGAATTGACGGAACTGACATTCTGACACATTTCCTTCCTACCAACGACTACAACTGCTCCAACATGCCTTCAAAGCTGAAGAGCGAAGAGCGGTACGCCCAGTCCGATGTTTCTGACGAATTCTTGAACTTGTACGGTATCGGGGACGGCGGCGGTGGACCATCGCCTGTTCATATTGAACTGGGCTTGAGACAGCAGGATCTTGAAGGCGTTCCCAAATTCAAGTTTTCATTCGCGAAAGACTTTTTTGACAAAATAGCTAAAATACCTAAAAAGAACCTTCCGCAATGGGCGGGAGAGCTTTATCTGGAACTTCACAGGGGAACATACACTACTCAGGCTCTTATGAAGAAATACAACCGCGATATGGAAATAGCTCTGCACGACATCGAATTCTTAGGCACAATGATAAAGGATTTCCCGAAAGCAGAGATAGACAGAATTTGGAAGGACACGCTTCTTCATCAGTTCCACGACATCCTCCCCGGATCTTCGATCGGCTGGGTTTATAAGGACGCACACGACCTTTCGGAATACAATTTCAACAAGCTTCACGACCTGTTTGAAAAGTTCTTCAACCGTCTTTTCAGCGTTAGGTATAACGACAAGCTTGAAGGATCTTACCTGGCGTTCAACGCGCTCAGCTGGGAAAGGGAGGAGATAGTCAGATTCCCTGTTGAAGGAAATCATCATTATAAGATCACTGATGCGGAAGGAAAAGCGATACCGTGGCTGATAAATCACGGTCATATCGAGTTTTTCATAAAAGTCCCTTCGCTCGGATATACAACATTCACGATAAAGAAAGAGAAAAAGGCGGTTGAGCAGAAACATTCGGGAAAAGCTGAACTCAAGATCACAGAGGACGGAATAGTTCTTGAGAACAAATATGTTAAAGTTACGATCTGCGATGACGGGGTTATCCACTCCGTTTACGATAAAGAAAGACAGATGGAAACGGTAAAATTCGCCAACAAACTGCTGATGTGGGAAGACCTGCCTATCAACTGGGAGGCGTGGGATATCAACCACTATTATAAGGAGACCAAACCCGAACAGGCTCAGAGGGTCAGCTTTACTTTGCTGGGTGACAACGGGCATCTCGTCGGGATCGAACAGGTGATGTCTGTCGGGAAGTCAACTATAGTACAGACAATAACTTTAGCTTCACATTCTAAAGAGATCAGAATAGACAATAATGTTGACTGGAATGAGGAGAAAAAATTCTTAAAAGCCGTAGCTGATACTACAATTCATTCCGATACTGCGACTTATGAGATACAGTTCGGGAACATAAAGAGACCCGCGCACTTCAACACAAGCTGGGATCATGCCCGGTTTGAAGTTCCGGCGCAGAGATTTGCCGACATCAGCCAGCCTGATATTGGATTTGCCGTACTGAACGACTGCAAATACGGCCATATAATCAATGACGGCAGAGTTGAGCTGTCACTATTAAGAAGCACTAAATATCCCGACGAGACCGCAGACATGGGCGAACACGAATTCACATTCTCTTACTATCCGCATCTCGGAAATCTTGAATATTCAGATGTGCTCGTAAAGGCACATGAACTCAACGATCCCGTTACGATTATTCCGATCAAAAACCTTCCAAAACAAACCGAAAGAGCTTTATTTGAAGTTGATTCGTGCACAGTCAAGATCGACACCGTTAAGAACAGCGAGGACGGAAAGGGTATAATCCTGCGATTATATGAGACCATGGGTATGAACGACGATATCAAATTATACTTCGATGAAAGATACGAGGTTGAAGAAACGAATTTGATCGAAGAGGAAAGAAAGCATCTGAAGAAAAAATGCGGTTCGATCGAACTTAAATTCAAACCGTTCGAGATCAAAACACTGTACATTAAAAAGTAATTATTAAAGGAAATATTCATGAAAGATAAAACACCCTTCATCCTGCTGGGATTATATATAATAGAATTTATCATCTGCGGGATTTCGCCTTTCGACAGAGGAGTATGGTGGGCTGAAAATATTCCTATAATCGCTATCGTGATCTCAGCTGTGATAATATCAAAATATTTCAAATTTTCACCAACAAGCTATATTATGATGTCGGTTCTGGTGATGCTTCACACTATCGGCGGACATTATACTTTTGAAAAAGTACCGTTCGGATTCATTACAGACATGTTCGGCTTTGAAAGAAATCATTTTGACAGAGTAGCTCATTTTTCTGTCGGATTCTACGCTTATCTCATAGCTGAAGCGCTTATGAAAAGAAAGCTCGTCAACACAAAGTGGATACTCTACCTCTTCCCTGTTTTCACTATCCTCTCGACAGCTGTGGTTTATGAGCTTTTTGAATGGATCTTCGCCATTTCAGCGGATCCGTTAGCCGGAATGACCGTTTTAGGCAGTCAGGGCGACATCTGGGATGCTCAGAAAGATATGCTTGCCGACGGGCTTGGTTCTATCTTCGCAGTATTCCTGTTCTATTTCATGAACAGAAGAGAAATATCCGGGACGATTGAATGAAATATTTTTTAATAATAATGATATGCCTGTTTACTCTCCTGAATACTGCCTTCGCAAGCCAAAACGGAAGCATATCGGGATATGTTTATGATCAAAAATACAGAGCTGTTCAAGGCGTAAATATTTATATAAACGGAACAAATCTCTCAGGTGAAACTAACGAAAAAGGATATTACAAAATTATAGGAGTGAGAGCTGGAACTTACATTGTGAAGTTTGGAATGATTGGATTTCACCGGATTAATATACACAATGTTCGAATTGTGCCTGATTCTGATACAGAAGTAATACAGTGTTTATTTGAGGAAGAAATATCTTATCCTGCGAAATATGGATTCGATTATGACGGTAGTAATTGCAAAATAGAACCAAATAATTCATCTTCTAAAAATATATCTTTTTTAGAATCTGGGTACGATACTGATATAAAGGAAGTTTCGAAATACTCTAAATCTCATTTTGCTGATTTATTTCATACCTTTAAGGATTCGTTAAATTCAAGATATCCAATTGATAAAAAATTAGAAGGATTATATGTAAAGGAAAAATTATGCTATGCTTTTTCTTACGATAAAAATTTTCTGATTTTAACCGTTAGTGAAAAGAATTATGATTATAAAACTAAATATCAATTACTAAACACAGGTAATAATCGGTTTTTAGGATTTTACCATGAAGTGATATTTGAGGACAGTACTGCTAATATTACAGATAATCGTTTTGGAATTAGAAATGAAATATTTAAAAAGGATAACTGACGCCTAATAAAATCATGAAAAACATTCAATACATACTAATAATAACCCTGATCTTACTAACCACTTCCTTTGCAAGTGAATACGGAAGTATTTCGGGATATGTAGTAAATGAAAAGTATAAATTACTTCATGATGTTGATATAATAATTGACGGAACACCCCATAAAGCTGAAACAAATAGTGACGGATTTTATAAGATTCTCGGAATTCAAGCAGGTTCATACACTATTAGATTTCTCGAGGTTGGTTTTCAGCCAGTTAATGTACATAATGTTAAAGTTGAACCTGATTCTGAGACAGAGATTATTCAATGTATCTTTGAAGAGCAGAATTCAGACCATTCAAGATATTATACCGACTACGATGGAAGTAACGCAACAATTACTACTAACAACCAATCACAAAAAAATATCGACCTTGAGAAAACCGGAAAAGTAGATATAAAAGAAAAATCTAAATATCCGAAACCTGATTTTGCAGAAAGGTTTCATTTACTTCAAAAAGATAAAGAAGGAGCACTACCTAGATTCAATCCTGAAGAGATAATTGGAATTTATCAAACCGGATTAGACGGGTATGTTGAATTTAATGTTATTAATGATCTATTATTTATGAATTTATACGACCTTTATAGCTATATTAGAAATGATTCATTTCGTTTGTATCACAAAGGTAATAATGTTTTTTTTACAAAAGAATTGAGTGGTGAGATTATTTTTAAAAATAACACTTTGAATTTTCAGATAAACGATCCTCATTTCTGGATAAAGCCTGAAAAAGTATTTCAAAAAGGTAATTATAATCTTCAAATACCCAGGCTGATGGCTATTCAAGGAAAATCTGATGAAGCAATAAGCATGTACAGAGAACTCCTTTCTAATAATCCAAACAGCTACTACACTAATGACGATTATTTGCGATCTATACAATACCATTTCATAAAAAACAATCTCTTGGATGCAGCGATTATAATTGGAAAAGTTAATGTTGAATCTCACCCTAATCCTCTATGCTGTTACTACGACCTTGCAGAAGTTTGTTTAAAAAAGAATGACATCGAATCTGCAATAGGATTATATAAGATTTGTTTAGATAAAGCTAAAGAAAGCGATAAATCTATGATAAACTCAATTATCAAAGATCTTGAAAAAAAATTAAAAGATAAGAAATAGAGCATGAAGATAATTAGAAAATATAAAGTGTTTAGCGGGGAGTTCTCAAATTTCTTTATAACCGAGTTTGAGGATAAAAACGGCAAGCTTCAGAATTGGGAATACCTTGAGCGTTCAAAGGATACTAGAGCTGTCGTAATTAACGCCTATCACAAAGACAAGATCGTGCTTGTAAAACAATTCCGGTATCCGTTAAATATGTATTCGATCGAATTTCCTGCCGGTCTGATTGACAAGGGTGAAACACCCGAATCTACGGCTGTCCGTGAACTCCTTGAGGAAACTGGTTATGACGGCATCGTAACGCGCGTTTCGCCGCCTTTATGCACTTCTGCCGGTATTACTGGAGAGATCGTCTATCTGATAGATATGAATATTACTTCGGACAAGAAACATCAGACACTTGATGACTCTGAAGAAATTGAAGTGCTTGAGTTCAGCCGTGATATGATCAAAACAGAATTACCTGAATATTTGAAAAATCACCCCGAGTGTTCGCTTGACAGCAAGGTTTGGGCGATGTTCTTTTAAAGGCGATCCCTAAGTCTATATTAAAAGCTGTTATATCCTAAATTTGAAATCAAACTCTTACAATTTACCAATATTTTATTTACCCAAATAGGTCGTTCTGGAATTTTCCCGGTTTTTAGTTTTCCCTGCCATTCTTCATCGGTTAATCTTTTATCATTCACAAATTCATAATAGCTAAACACAGCTCCTTTTGTTAAATAAGGAAATCCATTTATTTCAGCCACAACATAAATTTCATCACCATATCCGACTCCATTTTCTAAAATGCTCCCATTATATGAATATGTATCTGCAATTATAGCCATATTTTTTTCTCTTTCAGACAAATGGTCTGTTTTTAAAATTGAAAAAAGTAAATTTTCTATCTCAGCACCAATCCAACTCATTTTAATAAACTCATCTTCAGTAATCAATTCATTTTTTAGTTGTTTTTGACTGATCACCATTAAATACTCACCCATATCTAAAAGTTTTTTACTAACATTCTTTAAATTTTCCGTATTCATTTCAAAACGATTCAATACTTCTTGTTCGAGCTGCAATAACTCAATTGCCTTATGCCAAAAATGAATATTTGGTTCGACATAACTCAAATGTTGCGGAGGCGGAGGTCCCCCGCCTTGGCCGCCCTGTGCGCAAAATGGTTGCTCAGAGTAAAGAATCATATCGTGTTTTAATTCTGCCCATGCGGAAAGAGAAGTTGACAGATTTTTTATATCCCAATATTTTGTCAGCATAAACAAAGGATAATTTTGTTCTTTTCTTTGTATAGCTAAGATCATTTCCATGGTTTTGTTGTAAATGTTAGTATTCCAATCATTTTTATTTTTGAATTTGCTTTTTAATATAGCCAAACTATCAGCGTATTCAGTCCATGTTTCAACCTCTTTATAATCATTTATTAAAATGTCTTCTGCCGTTTCATTTCCGAAGACGGCAAATATGTCCAATCCTTTAGGGAAAGGTCTTTTTATTTCAGGCCTAATTATATTAACCAATCGAATGAATATTTCTGCATCGAAAGAATATCTGCCGGCAGTAAAAAGAATACTATTTTTCTTATCCGGTTCGTTATTTTTATTAATCTTGCTGTAACTTCCTTTAGCTATTTCTTGAGTAATTTTCTGTATATTATTTGAATTCAAAATGAGATCAATTTTCGTATTCTTGAAGTTTGTCTTAATAATTTTTATCATATTGCTGATAGACAGATTATCCTCTTCGCCTGCTATAAATTCAATGACAGAATTAAATTTATCAAATGAGGAGTAATTTCTTTCTGAGTTAGCAATTAAATAGGCTAAAATAATTGAAGCATTTTTTGATGATTTTATTTGATATTTCATCGGTGCTGAATTCAGCCACGAAACACATCTGAAATATTTTTTTAATTCTTCAGTTTTTGTATAATTCCCGCGAACCTTAAATGAAGAATAATCAAATTGGTTTTTACCAATAAAACCTAAATACTCTGAATTGCTGGTACTGAGTTTCTCAATATTCTCAAGCTCCTGATCAAATATATTTTTCATATTATCGTTAACTGAAACAGTATCCTCAGTTAGTAATGTATAGCCAATGGCTAAATATGTATTTAACCAATCAATGCCGTTTACTATTTCTTCATCTTTTATTTCTTTCTTTAGCTGGTTTGTCTCATGATACAAATTATATAATAATTCTTTTAGGGTAAATAATAAATGTTCTTCTTCTATTTCTTGCAACATACTGCTGAAATGCTTATGTAATATTTGTAGGTATAAATCTGTTGTAATAAAATTTGGAGTATATGTATAATGATTATTGTCATAAACAAAAAATAATTGGGAATGATCGCCGGGCACTACAGCCATATTTCTTTCGGAAAGAGATTTGATCATCATACTGGGAACCTCATTAAACTGAACCGTATTCATGATATGGTCATATTTAATCATTTTACTTCCTTCGACATCAATATATCTGTTACTTCGAAGTTTATTCTCTGTAGCTAATGTTTTGTTCACAAAAGCTATCTCTTCTTTATTTAATTCCACTTTAAAGCTATCTATGTCAAAAATGGGCTGATACCAATCAAAACGATTAAAATATCCTCTAAGCACTGCATCATTAAATAAATAACCGTTACGAGCAAATATTTCATTTCTTAAGAATCGAAGTTCCTGAATACTTTTTGATTCAAGATCAATATTGTAGTCAAATTTTGGAGGATAAATCCTCTTGGTGTAATATTCTTTCATCCAAGGATTCTCATAATAACTTTCAAGTTTCAACTTAAGACTTAGAGAATCCGTTCTAAGAGTACTTGTATCTGATTCACTGCGAACATAATCCACTTTTTCAGGATCGCTGACCTCAGTTTCTAAAGATATTTCTTTGTTTAATTTCTTAATTTCCGATGAATTAGCGATTTTTGGATCATTCTTATCACAACTTATTATGCAGAGAATAAGCATAACGCATAAATTAACTATAACGGCAAAACTTAATTTTTTATTCATTTTAACATCTCCTCATAAGCCTGTTTTAAATTAATATTTTTCACTAAATATTTAGATAAAGTTAAACCGAATTCATCCCAAAAATAATCGCCGACTGAAAAAAGATTATTATCAGCCTCTTCGATTACTAAAATAGTAGTTTTATTTTTACTTTTTTTAGCTTTAAAATCAACGATAGTGCCACAAACATTCGATCCTAACCATAACGGACGGATTTTACTATCATCAATTTTAAGAATGAATAATCTTTTTTTATAGTTTGGGTCAATGTAAGTATTTTTAATTATTCCAAGAATTATGTCAGTAGCCCCATTATTATCAATATCACCAACATCAAGCCTATATGATTCGTATTTATATAAAACAGCATCTTTCTCTACCATATTTTTATCCTTGATTATTAATTTAACTCCGTTAATTGTTTTCATTTGGTAAAGCTCAACATATCCATTAAAATAATCGTCTTCGATATAAATTTCATTTTTATAGTTCAAATTTTTATTCTCTTTTGGAGTTAAAATCCATGATTTGTCAGTATATTCAACAATGATATCTGACGAATTGCTGATAATTTTATTAATGAAATCTTTTGATTCAATTAAATCCATTTGGCTAGGCTTACATCTTTCAATAATTAGAGGATGTATTCGAATATCTTGAATTTTATTTTTGTTAAAATTTAAACCCGCTATTATTCCTTTCTCAGTATTTGGATAATGTTGATCAAATACTAAATTACCAAGACTATAAATAATTGGTTTATCTTTATAAAATTCAATATTTTGTACTACATGCGGATGATGCCCGATGATTGCATCAGCCCCTGAATCAATTAAATCTCTTGCTTGTTTTTTCTGGAGATTAGTTGGTATCTCTGCGTATTCAACGCCCCAATGCAAAGTTACTAAAACATTGTATTTAGTATTTTTTAATTTAAATTGCTTTATTTTTTCGCTTAAACTTTCTATATTATTTTTACAAATGCTTAAACTGCCCTTTGGTGGATTAACATCCAGTATTACTGAAGAGTATATGGCTATATAATTGCCATCATTTTCAATTAATACAGGTTCGCAATCAGATAATTTACTATTACTAATCCCAATAGGAGTAATTTTTGCTTTTATCAAATGCCTGTAGGTATCTAATAATCCTACTTCCCCGTAATCGTAGCTATGGTTATTCGCTAATATCGCATGAGTTATTTTGTTATCTTTTAAAATAGCCGGATAAAGTGTATCCCCCCTGAAAGTATATTGCTTATTAATCGCCGCTGCTTGACCAGTAATCGCGCATTCAAGATTAACAACATTATAACCATAATCCGAATATATCGTTTTAATGCTGTCTAACAAGAATGGTAATCCTTTAACCCGTGCGGTTTCTCTTACATATCTACCCAGCATCAAGTCGCCTGAAAAACTGATTTCTAAGCTATACATATTTACGCTCAGATTGAAAAGAATTGTAACTAATATTAATTTTGTTTTATACATATTCTATCTTCATCCAAACGAATTCTCACTCATAACGAAATTATTATCGACCGTCGGAGTTGTAGAGTTGAAATTTGATAAAAATTATATTGCCGTCAAAACTGTAACGATTGCTTTGTTTACCATAGTAAATTCCCAAAGTTAATTTTTATAATCTAAAGTATAATCAGATTAATTAAGAATAGCAAATTGTTTCATAAAATAAACAAAATTCATTCTATGCGAAGAAGTATCAGACGCTTGATGACTCTGAAGAGATCGAAGTTCTTAAGTTCAGCAGACATTATTTAAAGAAAGAAATCATCGAATACCTTGAAAAACATCCGGATACGATTCTCGATGCCAGAGTATGGTCAGCTTTTTGCGAAAAATAACATCAGACTAAAGCAATTCAGCAATACAGAGAATGTTAATTTACAGCTTTAAAACTTTAATAACCTTTTTCAATGGGACAGCTTTTTCACCTTTAGAGTTTTCTTTCGATTCTCTTAAATCTCTAAGATCTTCGTAATCCTCAATCATTTCTTCGATTTTTTTGAACTCATTAATCGGTATTACAACAAATTCCTTTTTGCCTTCTTTTTCTAAAATCTGGGTATGTAGTTTCATATTTACCTCTTTATAAGTAAGCTTCTTTTCTATTTTTTATTCTGTATATGATTATTTTTTCATCTTCAATTTCAAAAAGCACTCTATAATTCCCCACTCTCAACCTGAATTCCGGTGTGAAATTTGTTAATTTTTTTATATCCCCTTCCAGTCCGTTTTCGAGATTCTGTATTTTATTGACAATTTTAATGGCATCATCTCTATCGATTGTTTTCAAATCTTTAACAGCTTCGGGCAATGTTCATTTAATATATCGAGAACAGGATCATACCAGCCAAACCTCTAACAAGGCTTATCGCCGATATGAACACATAAAACCAGTTCACATCCGGAAAGAATACATAGACAACACCCATTATTACAGCGGTAAAAATTCCTTCCCAGCTGTTGGATTTGTGCGTTAATTCCATTTCCCTTTCGTCAGGCTTATGACCCGGCATAACGAGAAGCATCCCGATCAGGAACGGAATAAAACCGAGGATCACGCCCCAGATATCGTACTGTACGCAAAGAAAGTATGTAATAATACCCGAAAACAGCTGTGAACCGAATAATAGATAATAATTACCTTTCAGCTTCATTTTTAACCTCCGTTAAATAAAATATCTCTTCAACATTTACTTTGAAAAATTTAGCGATCTTCAAAGCGGAAACGACTGTCGGAACGAATTTGCCGTTCTCGATGGAATTTATGGTCTGCCTGCTCAAACCGACTTCTTTGCTCAGATCGTCCTGCGTAATATCGGATCTTGCCCGCCATACTTTTAAACTGTTCCCTATTTCCATTTTTCCTCCGGTGTTAACTTAATGGAAATATAAAATATACTTGTCTATTTGTCAAGTATATTTTACATTTTGTATTACTTATTTTACATAAAAAAAACCGATGCGTTCGCTATCGGTTTTTCTACTATGTAACTACTATAATGAAATTATAGAGCTTTTACATTGTTGGCGCAAGGTCCTTTCTGACCCTGTCCGATCTCAAATTCTACTGCCTCACCGTCTTTTAATGTGGCGAATCCTGTAGCCTGAATTTGTGAGTGATGTACGAACAAGTCTTTTCCGTCTTCATCACTTGTGATAAATCCAAAGCCTTTGGCGGCATCGAACCATTTTACTTTACCTTTCATCATGCTTTTCCTTATTTGTGTATGGTGAATTTTATAAGATCTCTATCGCCGCATTCACCGCTGCGGCAACGAAGCAGGTGGAATAATAATGTTTTTTTTCCAAATACACAACAGTTAATTAGATAATAATATTTTATATTGCGGATAACTTATAAACTAAACCTCATCCTTCCAGCTTTTGTCCTTGCGGTTGTAAGTCCCTTTTTTGGGCTGGATAACCTTACCTTTTCTCAGGTTGTTGCGCCTGAGCTGTCTGATCAGCTCGATACGGTCAATTACGACCGTATCGCCTGATTTACGGATAACTTTATTTAGTTTCTTTTTTTTCATTTTTCCCGTGGTCTTCGCAGTCCTCTGGTTTAAGCTGAGGTACGGCTTTAGCTTTCTTCAGTTCATCATTTTTCTTCACGACCGCGGCAAAACCTTTAACTTTTTCGAAAGGTTTATTTTCCTCTTTTGACAAGTCAAAATCAAATACCATATTTTTTTTGTGTCCGTCATTCCACAGAGCTATGCATTTGTCGTACTGCTTTGTTTTCTTATAAAGTTTCTCAAGTGACGGGAATAGGTATTGCCAGTGGTGCTCGTAATCCGGATTAGCTTTCGCATCCTCGTACATCTTTATCGCTTCGGCATCTTTTCCCTGTTTGACCAGAGCTTCAGCCTGAAATGCTATGCTGTTGTAGCAGACATGACCTTTCTGCTGAAACGCTTGCTTCTCAACAGCGTGTTTTTCCTCGGCGGGAATATTGTCAGCAGCATTTATGGCTGCAAAAACAGCCAGTATCATAACCAGTTCGATCATTTTTCTCATTCTATTCTCCTTATTTTATATTAAATAATTTTTTACTGTTCGATGTCGTTACTTTTGCTACTTCCTCAACAGAAATTCCTTTGATCAGCGCTATCTTTTCCGCTATGAACTTCAGATTTGAGGGATCATTCCTCTTTCCTCTGTTCGGTACGGGAGTTAAAAAAGGTGAGTCTGTTTCAAGAAGCATATATTCCAGCGGAATTTCCTTAACAACGGCTTCCCTGTCGTTATTTTTATATGTAATGCTGCCTGTAAAAGAAATGTAAAAACCTTTTTCAATTAACTTATAAGCAGAGTCGATCCCGCCGGCATAACAGTGAAATACGCCTGAATATCTGTTTGAAACATCATTGATCACCGACATTGTTTCAGCTTCGGCTGATCTGCTGTGAATTATCACGGGAATATCCGATTCAAGCGCAATTTCAAGCTGCCGGATGAAAAATTGTCTCTGGACATTCAAAGGAACTCTGTCCCTGTACAGATCAATACCCGTCTCGCCTATCGCAACGACTTTCTCATGTTGAATTAATGTTCTCAGAGAATTGACCTCATCAATATGGAGTTTTGCCAGGTCGTTCGGATGAAAACCGCAGGAGGCATAAACTTTTGAGTATTTTTCGGCTAAATTTATGCATTGCTCATTTGATCTTATATCAACTCCGACATTTACAATTCCTTCTATTCCGGATTGAATCAGCTTTTCAATAAGCTCATCCCTGTCCTTGTCGAAGTCTTCAAAATATAAATGCGCGTGGCTTTCAAAATACATAAATTATCCTCATTATGCCAGCAGAAGTCTCAAAAAAAAGTTGATGAAAGGATTTATGATCATTCCTATAATTGAAAAATCCATAAAACTTCCCAGAAACAGCAATCCGAAAAGAATATATAATCCGTATTTGCTCATTGATTCGAATTTATAAGCGTGTTCGTCGCTCAGAAATCCCATTAATATCTTCGAACCGTCTAGCGGAGGTATCGGAATAAGATTAAAGGCCATAAGCACAGTATTGATCATAACCGTATAAATAAAAAATATATCAATAAAATTCATTTCATCATAGTTAAATCTTGATACGACTTCGTACTGGTCTATAAATCCGAAAATGATCAGGGTTTTAAACGCAATTATAGTGACCGCGATCAGTAAAAGATTCGAAAGAGGTCCGGCCGCAGCGGTTATAGCCATTCCTCTCTTTGGATTGCGGAAATTATAGGGATTGACAGGCACCGGCTTCGCTCCTCCGAACATTATTCTCCAGCCTGTCGCGAATCCGAGCATGAGAGGCATCAGAATAGTCATGACCGGATCTATATGAGGTATCGGATTAAGTGTGAGCCTTCCCATTTTATAGGCTGTTTTATCTCCGAGCATGTAGGCGACCCATCCGTGAGCGACTTCATGAATGATGACCGAGAAGAGCAGCACTATTATCATTATCACTACTGAACTGTACATATCAGAATTCGTAAGTTAGTTGGAGTTTGTTTTTTATTCCGCCTTGCGAATCGAAAGACTGAATTACAGCACTTTTGACCGCCGAAGCTTTTCCGGAAGCGTTTAACGCGCTTAGAAAATGATTTAACGCTATTCCGCCCAGAGTATAATAGAACCATGTATCCGCGTTTTCCGCCGATATTCTTATATCATCGTATTTCTTTCTTCTTGAATCCGATACCCAGTTCCAGTATTCGTTTTCATCCTCGTATCTTTCCTCAAAATACCGGCTGATATTTTTCTGCTCGTTATATTCCTGAGTATTATCGTAATTCGCTATATGTATCCAGTAATTTTCCGATTTCCCATTAGGATTTACTCCCGCGTATAGTTCAGCGTAGTCTTTATATTCATCGGTTCTTATTCCGGAATAATAGTTCAGTCCGGCAGCTGTTCCTATAAGCAGAATGTCGGCCGCAAAAAACATTACCGCGTCTTTTTTAAGACCGAGCTTGTACTCTCCCCATCCGGGAACTAATAAAGACCTCCAGAAATACGAAAATCCGTCATTGCTTTTCGATTTGTTTTTTGAGGTTTTGCCGTATCGGTCGTAGCCGAAAACAAGATCATTATTTACTTTGTCTATATTGTTCGTAAGCAAAGTTTCGGCAAACATCATGCCTGAAAAGGAAATTAAAAGCAGAAAATATATTGAACGGCTCATTTTTTTCATTACCAGCGTACGGAATAAGTTAGTTTATAGTTGTCAATGCCGATCTTTTCAGCCTTATCAGTATTCTCAATGCGAAGCTGAGTGCCGATCTGATATCTTGATTTAATCACATAAGAAGCATCAAAAGCGGAAGCGACATGATTTAAAAGGGTGACCATCAGAAAATTCTGACCCATTTCGTAAGCCTTGTTCGCCTCGTCTCTCAGATCTTCGTAAAAATCAATGCCTGTAGAATTATAACCGCTTTCACTGTAATCAAAAATATTGCTTGTGTCTGTTTTGAGAACGGGAACATACACGATCGTTGAATCATTTACTACAACGGCTTTTGTGTCCGGAACTCCGTCTTCATTTGCATCGGCATAACCTGTAAAATCATCCCATCCGCAGGCGAACTGATGATATTTCCCGACCATTTCGTAATACTGCTGAGTTTTTGTTTCAGGCAGATTGTGTGTGAACTGAGCATATCCGCCGGCTAAATTTACAATATGTCCGTTAAATACATTGTCTTTGAACGAATATTCAAGAAGCCTTGTAACCGTCAGAGTATCCCTGTATCCGTCCGCACTCTCATTTTCCTGAGTCCAGTTATCGCGATTCATAAAATAATCATAATTCCAGACTTTCTCATTGTCCCAGTACGCAAGCCAGTGTAATGAATTTTCCGTCATAGCAAGCAGTCCCCCGTAATAAAGGCTGTCGCTGAAACCTTTGTCGGCATAATCCTGAAATTCATCAGTTTTGTCGTCGCCTTCTCCGTCATAATAAGCCCACATTGAAAGTGTTAATACATCAATGCCGAAAAATATTCCGCTTCTTAAATAATCTCTTCCGTAAAATTCTCCCGCACCCGGTACCAGCAGGGATAACCCGGCGGCGATAAGCGGGCTTTTGCCCTCGCTGTATTCAGCCCTCTTTTTTGATTTGATGCGGGGCGTCGATCCCTGTGTTTCGATAACAGTCTGGGATTCAGTTGTATCTGCCTGAGCAAGAATAAGATTGCTTATTCCTGTGTGTCTGATATTTTCCTGCCCGAAAACAGATATCAGCATTCCGCAGATAAGTATCGCGCCGGTTAGATAGTCTCTGATTTTCATTTTTTATCCTTATTTTTATTAGAATTCCGGGAAATCGAACAAAATTGTTAAATATGTTCTTACTTCTTTGCCGTAATCGACATTTTCATTTGTGAATTTATCCAGTCCGTAAGCCGCGCTGAATTCGAGTGACATCGGATAGCCGTAGAACAGTGAACCGAACATCTTTAAATTCACGCCTATATCTTTTCTCAGATCGTCAAAAGCTTCTCCCGCATCGCCGTGAACCCAGGCCATTCCGGCTTCAGCGAATACCCCCGCGAACAGGTTCTTAAAGTTGAAGAACCCGAACCTTTTATCCGTGCGGTCAATGACAGGAAATCTTAAATATAAACCGCCGTAAGTAGTTTTTGTACCGCCTATGCTGTAAAATGAATAGCCTTTCAATCCTGTTATCCCGCCGATGTAATTATAGTAGAATGAGTCAATATCGTCATCGTCAAGTAAAGATCCTTTTAATTTTACTGTCATTCCCGACCCGAAAGAAAGCTTGAAATGCTCTTTTATGTCAATTGAATAGAAATTATAATTGTACTTGATGTAATCTTCCTGCAGTGTACCGTAATCTGAATTCAGGCTGAATCCCTGAATGAAATCGGTCTGATGCCGCGAGTAATGAAGTTTGACCTGCCTGCCGTAAATTGGATTAATATAATAATTATAGTCGAATTTTGATTTATTTATATTCACATTGAAATTGAAACTTCTCTCTTTAAAATAAGTGTACTGCAGAATGAAATCTCCGTAATCGGCTTTCGCGTCATTTCTAAGGTAAGCGAAATAACCGTCGAAATCAAAATCGCCTATTTTTCCTGTCAGTAATTTAGGCATGAATGTCATAGGAGTTTTAATTCCGAAATCGAATTCTTTTAAATTATAGGTAAAATCAATATCATTTTTCTGATAGATGGGAGTATCTGCCCCGTTCTCATCCTCTTCATAGCCTACAATAATGCTTTCTTCTACAAAAGAATTGTCATCATGTTTCTCAACATTAATACCCAGACCGTATAAAGTAGGAAGCAGGAATTTATATTCAGCCGTAGCAAAAATATCATAATCGAGATTCATAGCTACTCCGAAACCGCCGAAAAGCGATATCTTTTCAAGGAAATCATTCATAATGAAATACATTCCCGGCTTGAATTTATTGTCGTCGAAGGTTATTCTGGGCATAATAAGCACATGCTCGAAATCGTTTGCGTAATTGACAGAGCTTTTTAAAAGGCTCATATCAGGTTCAAAAACATAAGGACTGCTTTTGATCTGATAATTATTGTACTTTGATAATATAGGTTTCATTTCGGATTGAACTTTAATTGAATATACATTTGTCCTGATGCCCTTGTAATTAATATAGACAAGAGTACTGTCGTTAATCTCGGGATTGAATGCTCCTCCCCTTACATTTGTAACCGCACTTTCTAAACCGCTTTCAAGATCCTTCTTATAAATATTGAATATCCCCGTTTTGTCACTGGTATAATAAACATTTTTCCCGTCACTTGAGAAAACAGGATCCCTGTTGTCATATTCGTCGTTTATTATTACTGTTTCAACTCCCATAGAATCTACTGTAACAATATCTCTTCCAAAAGCTGTCCCAGATTTGTCAATAAGTATTTTTGATCCGTCTTTGCTCCAAACCGGAAGATAAAATTGCGTTCCGTCATTATAATTTGTAAGAATTTTTGCAGTACCGGATTCAATGTCATAAATATACAGGTTTTTTGTCCCGTCAGATGAAGCCACATAAGCTATCTTTTTACCGTTTGGTGAAACAGCTGGATTTGCGGCCCTGAGACCCTTTGTTAGTTTTTCTTCTTTATCATTCTCCAGATCGTAATAGAAAATATCCATATACTGATTCCCGTAAATGCTGTATGAATCGAGTCTGGAAAAATAAATAGTTTTACTGTCCGGTGACCATGAATACGATGAAAACAATACCGAGGGAACGATCATCTTGATAGAATCGGTTTTAAGGTCTTTAAGGTAAAGATTCCTTCTGAAATATCCGGCTTCTCCGTTTTCTTTTGTAGATAAGAAAGCAAGATACTTACC
>Ga0209262_10000252_pt1 | contig 28180 bp, 17 predicted proteins | sample Lowcelwee11metaG_FD_187171 | JGI IMG/M metagenome (GOLD analysis project Ga0209262, IMG submission 187171) | Freshwater pond sediment microbial communities from the University of Edinburgh, under environmental carbon perturbations - Low... | ecosystem: Environmental > Aquatic > Freshwater >... | reverse complement strand
CGCGCGCTGGAGCGGCTGGATGGTGCTGCTTTCGCTTTCGCTCCTGATCGGCGCGGCCTATGCCTTCCGCACCGTCGGTCGGCTGTTCACCGGTCCGGTCGATGCGGCGATGGGCGCTGTGCCGGACCTCGGCCGCGCCGAAATGGCCGCCGCCGGTCTGCTCTCCGTCGGCATCGTCGCGCTCGGCCTGCATCCGGCGCCGGTGCTGGCGCTGCTCGGTCCAACGGTGGCGCGTCTGGCGCGCCTGTTCGGCGCCTGACATGACCACGCACGCGACGCAAAACCTGGACAGCCGTGCGCGCATCGAGGCGTGCATCCACCACCTCGAACATGTGTTGCCGAGCCAGGCCTCGATCCGCGATTTCGTGCACCACAACACCCTGCACGGTTTTCAGCACCTGCCCTTTCCCGAGGCGCTGGCGGCGGCAAGCCGACTCACCGGTGCGCGCGCCTGGTTGCCGGAAGAGCTGTGTCGCGGCTTTTACCGCGACGGCCGCATCGACGCCAGCGATCTCGACGACGCCCTTGAACGCGGCTGCCGCCGCGCCGGCAGCGATCCCAATGCCATCCTGGCGCACTTCGGCGCGCGTTCGATCCGGCGCCGCGAGGTGCTGCGCATTGGGTTGCTTTACCCGCTTGCGCCGCCTACGCTCGCCCAGTTCAAGTGGCAGGTCGAAGAGCTGCGCGCGCTGGCGCGCTGCCACGCCGACGTGCCCGCTACCGCGCGTGCCGCCGTTTGCGCCGACGGCGACGAAGCGACGGCCGTGGCCGCGCTGTGGCGCGCCTGCCTGGACATCTTCGGCATCGACCAGGCCTTCGAGCATCCCGAAAGCTTGCTCGAACTCGCGGCGCGCGAGGAGCACCGCCAGACCGCCTTTGCCGCCGCGCAGGAAACCTTCGCCGAACAGGCCGCCGCGCTGTGGGATGAGCTGCGGCAGAAAGTCGGCGTTGGCGAGACGGTGGCGGCGCTCGTGCGGCAACTGACCGGCGAGGACGCCTTCGAGGCAGTGCGTACGCTGATGATCCGCCACGTCGCCGCGCACCTCGACCAGGGCCTGACGCCCTGGCACAACCCGGCGCAGCGCCAGGGTTTTTACGCCGCCTGGCGCGCGAGCATGGCCTGCGATATCGCCTTCGCCCTCGACAACCGCGCAGAGGCGCGCCAGGAGATCGCCCAACTTCCCGCCGCCGCGCTCGACACGGTCGTTGCCGAATTGACGCGCCTTGGCTTGCCCGAAGAAGCCTGGCCCGGCTACCTCGAACGGCTGGCGCTCGAACTGCCCGGCTGGTCGGGCATGTTCCTCTGGCGCCAGAACCATCCGGGCTATGCCGACACCGCTGACACGCCGGTAGCGCTGCTCGACTACCTCGCCGTGCGCCTCGTCGCCGAACGCCTGGCGACGGCCGACATCGTGCGCCGCCACTGGGGCGTGGAACTCTCGCTGCCCGCGCTGGGCGCGTATTTCCGTCGCCATCCCGCCGAACTCTGGGTGCGCCATGCCTACCACGAGGACGACTTGCCCGAATACCTGCTTGCCCTCATCGAACCGCATCTGCCCGCTGTCGGCCATGCGTACGATGGCGCGCTGCCGCAAGACCCCGGCCTGTGGGACTGGCTGGTAGAACGCATCGAAGCCTGGCGTGCCACGCCCACCGCCGAGCGCGCCGCGCGCCATGGCCCGACGCGTTCCGCTTGGCCCTTGTTCCGTCTCGCCCAGCATCTCGGCCTCGATGCCGCCGCGCTCGCCGCCATCGGCCGTACCGGCGCCGAGGCCCTGCTCGGCGCGCTGCGCCAGCTTGACGAACACCGGCGCGGCTTCATCTGGCTCAATGCCTACGAGCGCCACTACCGCGAACAGATCTTCGCCGGCCTCGCCGCCAACCACGGCCGTTGGCGCGGCCACGCGCTAGGCCCAGCAGCGCAACTGGTGTTCTGCATGGACGACCGCGAGGAGGGCATGCGCCGCCACCTCGAAGAGACCGATCCCGAACTCGAAACCCTCGGCGGCGCGGCGCACTTCGCCGTGTTCCAGAATTTCTACGGCCTCGACGACAGCCAGCCGACCGCGCTGTGCCCAGTGGTGCCAGAAGTCATCGTGCCGTCGCACAACGTGCGCGAGGTGGCGCGCCTGGATAAAGTCGGCGATGGTGAGACGGTGGCGGAACACCACCGCCGCCACAAGCGCCGCCTGCGCTGGCAGGATCGGCTGCATCAGGTCACGCGCAGCCGCCTCGTCGCCGGCACGCTCGCGAGCGTGCTCGCTGCGCCGGTCGCTCTGCCGACCCTGCTCTGGCGCCTGCTCGACCCGGCCGGCTTCGGCCGTTTCAATGTTTGGCTGCGGCGGCGTTTCGAGGGCGAGGTGGCGACCCGCCTCGACCACTGCGCGCCGGCCGACGCCGGGCCCGCCACGCCGCAGGCGCCGCGCGAGGGCTTCACCGACGCCGAGCAGGCCGAGCGCATCGGCAATTTCCTCACCGCCCTCGGCCTCACCGGCGACTTCGCGCCGCTGGTGGTCATCATGGGTCACGGCTCGAACAGCAGCAACAACCCGCACCTGGCGGCCTACGATTGCGGCGCCTGCGCCGGCCGCCATTCCGGCGCCAACGCGCGACTGTTCGCCGCGATGGCGAACCGCCCGGCGGTGCGCGCGCTGCTCGCGGCGCGCGGCATCCACGTCCCGCCGGAGACGCATTTCCTCGGCGCCGAGCACAACACCGCCGACGACGGCATCACCTGGTACGACCGTGAGGATCTCCCCGTCCCGCTGGCGCCGACTTTCGCGCGCGTCGACGCCGGCCTCGCCGTCGCCGGTCGCGAACATGCGCGGGAGCGTTGCCGCCGGCTTTACTCCGCACCGCTCGGCATCGCGCCGGAACGCGCCTTTCGCCATGTCTTCGGCCGGCGCAACGACGTCGCCCAGCCGCGTCCCGAACTGGGCCACGTCACCAATGCCTGCGCCTTCTTCGGCCGCCGCGCCATGTCGCGCGGTGCCTATTTCGACCGCCGCGCCTTCCTGATTTCCTACGATCCCAAGCAGGACGCGGCAGGCACCGTTTTGGAGCGCCACCTGCTGATCAATGGCGCGGTGGGCGCCGGCATCAATCTCGAATACTTCTTCTCGACGGTGAACAACGAGGCTTTCGGCTGCGGCAGCAAGGTCATGCACAACGTCGCCGGCTATTTCGGCGTCATGCAGGGGGCGAACTCTGACCTGCGCACCGGTCTGCCCAAACAGATGATCGAGATCCACGAGGCGATGCGCCTCCTGGTGGTGATCGAGCAGACGCTGGAGATCGTCACCGCCGTCTACCAACGCCAGCCGCCCTTGCAGGAACTGGTCGGCAACGGCTGGGTGATCGTCGCGGCGAAAGACCCCGATTCCGGCGCGCTACACCTGTTCGATCCGCAGGCGGGTTGGGAGCCGTGGTCGGGCAATGTCGACGTCAAGACGGTGAAACGCTCGGTCGACTGGTTCGCCGGCGACCGCGAGCCGCTGCCGCCGGTGCTGCTCGAACGTCCGCTGGAGGTGGCGGCATGAATTGTTTGTTCGTTCTCGTTCTCCTCGTGCCGCTGCTGCCGCTGCTCGCCGCCTTCGGCATCATGCTTCTGGTCCTCGCCGGCCGCGCGGTGGCGGACAACAGCGACGACCGCGAACCGCCCACCGCACGCCTCGCCGAGGGCACGGCGGCACTGGCGCTGCTGTGCCTGCTGACGCTCGACGTGCTGGCCTTGCGTGAGGGCGCGCCCGGCCATGTCGCGCTCGGCACCTGGTTCGCCAGCGGTCCACTGGTCGTGCCGATCTCCTTCATGCTCGACGGTCTCGCGCTCGGTTTCGCCACGCTGGTGGCGCTGATCGGCTGGCTGACGCTGCGCTTCTCGCGCACCTACCTGCACCGCGAACTGGCCTTCCAGCGCTTCTTCATCGGTATGTCGCTGTTCCTCGCCGGCATGCTGCTGATCGTCGTTGCCGGCAATGCTGCGCTGACCTTCGTCGGCTGGGAACTCTGCGGCATCAGCTCCTGGCTCCTGATCGGCTACGCCTACGACCGTCCGGTGGCCACCGGCAATGCGCTCTACGCCTTCCTTGCCAACCGCATCGGCGACGCCGGCTTCCTGCTCGGCATTGGCCTCGCCGTCTGGTGGCTGGGCACGCTCGACTGGGCCGGCATGGCGGCCTGGGCCAACGACGCCGCGCGTTTCGACAAGGTGACGGCGCGCATCCTGCTCTTCGGCTTCCTGCTCGCCGCCGTGGCGAAGTCGGCGCAATTGCCGTTCTCCGCCTGGATCACGCGCGCGCTCGAAGGGCCGACGCCCTCGTCGGCGATTTTCTACGGCGCGGTGATGGTGCATGCCGGCGTCTATCTGACCCTCCGTCTCGCGCCGGTGCTGCTCCAGGTGCCGGACATCATGATCTACCTCGCCGTCATCGGTGCCGCGACCGCGCTCTACGGCTGGCTTGTCGGCCTGGCGCAGACCGACGTCAAAACTGCGCTGATTTTCGCCACGACGACCCAGGTCGGCCTGATGTTCCTCGCCTGCGGCCTCGGCTGGTTCGAACTCGCGGCCTGGCACATGGGCCTGCATGCCGCCTGGCGCAGTTACCAGTTCCTGCTGGCGCCGTCCTACATGCACCTCGTGAGCGAAAAAGCCAAACCCGCGCCGCGCTGGCTGGCCGGCCGGCAGTGGCTCTACACGGCGGCGCTGCAACGCGGCTGGCTCGAACACCTGGCGCAGAGCGCGCTGGTCCGCCCGCTGCGTGCGGTCGCTCACGACATGCGCGACTTCGACGACAAGGTGCTCGCGCATCTGGTCGGCATGCCCGAGCAGCACCGCAGCGGGACGGCGGAGGAGGGCGGCGATACCGTCATTCGCGGCCACGGCCTGGCCGGCCGCCTGCTGCTCTGGCTGGCCGACCGTTTCCACTTCCTGGAAAGCTACCTCGTGCTGCACCGCGCCGAAGGGCCGCTGACACGCGTCCTGCGCCAGGTCGGCGACTATCTGCTGGTGCTGGAAGCCCTGCTCGAACGCCCGCGTTACCTGCTGCTGCTGGTGGCGGCGACCTTCGTGGTGATTCTCTGATGAGCACTCATTTGGCCCATGTGCCCGCCGCATTGAGCGAAATCCTCTGGCAGCAACAGGCGGGTTGGCCCGTGCTGGCGGGCTTGCAACTGCTGCCGCTGTTGGGCGCGGCGCTCGTGCTGGCGCTGGGCGAGCGCGCCGGCGCCGTGACGCTCGGTCGCATTGTCGCGCTGGCCGAACTGGGCCTGGCGCTGCTGCTGTATCGCCACATCGACGCCGCCACGCCCGCGCTGCAACTGGCCGAGCGCATCGACTGGCTGGGCTACCACGCGGCCGCCGACGGCGTGACGGCGCTGTTTGTGCTGCTCGCCGCGCTGCTCGTCGTGCTGATGACGCTCTACGGCCTGGTGCGCGGACTGGCGCATCCGGGGCGCTTGATGGGCTTGATCCTGTTGGCCGAAGCCGCCGTGATGTCGATGCTGGCGACGACGAACCTGCTCTGGTTCGCGCTCGCCTCGGTGGTCGAACTGGCGGTGGCCGCCTACCTGATCGGCCACTGGTCGACCTCCACCGAGGACAACCGCCAACTGGCGGTGACGCGCTTCCTGCAATTCCAGGGCGTCGGTCTGGCGCTCCTGGCCGGCGGCATGCTCATCCTCGCCTGGGGCCACGCCGATGTCACCGGGCGCTGGAGCTTCGATCTTTTCGACCTCGTCAAAGCGCCGGCCCAAGGCAAGTTCCAGTCCGCCGCTTTCTTCCTGTTGTTCTACGGCCTTGCGGTGCGCACGCCGCTGTTCCCGCTGCACGGTTGGCTGCCGAACGTCGCGCATCGCGGCACGGTGGCCATCGCGCCGGCCCTGTTGTTGGGCGTCAAGGTCGGCATCTACGGCATGCTGCGTTTCATGCTGCCGCTGACGCAGGAGGCGGTGGCGGTGTGGCAACCCTTCATCGTCGGCTTCGCCATGGTCGGCGTGTTCTATGCCGCGCTGCTGGCCTTCTTTCAGACCAATCTGCGGCGCCTGTTGTCCTTCGCCGTCGTCAGCCACACCAGCCTGATCGTCATCGGCCTGTTCTCGCTGCATCCGCTCGGCGTTGCCGGCGCGGTGCTGCTGTCGGTGAACTTCGGCCTCGCCGCGACGGTGATGTTGTTCATGGTCGGCTTCGTCTTCCGCCGCACGCACACCACCGACCTGGTGCGCCTCGGCGGCCTGTTCGAGCGCATTCCCTTCATCGCCGCCTGCTTTCTGACCGGCGGTCTCGCCATCGCCGGCATGCCGGGCACGCCGGGCTTCGACGCCGCCCATCTGGTGCTGGAGGCCGCCATGGAGCGCTTCGGCGCGCTGCCGACGGTGGCCACCGCGCTGGGCAACGTCACGGCGGCCGGCTTCCTGCTCTACGCCTTCCAGAAGGCCTTCCTCGCGCCCGCCGCCGCGAGCGAAAACGCGCCGCCGCTGGAGCGCACCCTGCCGATGGAATACCTGGTGGGCGGCGTCGCGGTCGCCGTACTGCTCGCCGCCGGCTTCTTCTTCGAGTCCTGGCTGGTTCTCATCGAGCCGGCAACACAGGCCATGGCGGCAAGGTTCGGAGCTGAGTGATGGCTGACTTTCCGCTGCTTTCCCTGCTGCTCCTGACGCCCCCGCTCGGCGCAGCGCTGATCTGGCTCTGGCCGCGCCCGGCAGCGGCGCGCGGCATCGCCCTGGCCGCCGCGCTGCTCACCTGCGTCCTCGCGCTGGCGGTCGTCACTGCCTTCGATGCGAGCGCGCCGGGCTTCCAACTGGTCGAGAAATATCCCTGGATTCCCAGCCTCGGCATCCACTACCTGGTCGGCGTGGACGGCATCTCGCTGCTCTTCCTGCCGGCCACCGGCCTGCTCTTCGTCGGCGTCATCCTGGCTTCATGGACCGGCGTGCATACCCTGGCGCGCCTTTACTACAGCCTGTTGCTGCTGCTCGCCACCGCCACCCTCGGCATCTTCTGCGCGCTCGATACGGTGCTGTTCTTCCTCTACTGGGAATGCACGCTGGTGCCGCTCTACTTCCTCGTCAGCCTCTGGGGCATCGGCCCCAACCGGCGCCATGCGGCGATGAAATACACGCTGGTGATGCTGGTCGGCGGCGTGCCCCTGCTGTTCGGTTTCGTCATCCTCGCCTTCGGCGCGATGGGCAACGGCGGCACGCTGGTGTTCGACCTGCCGACCCTGCTCGCCACGCCCTTGCCCAGCGACACGCAGATCCTGTTGTTCCTGCTCCTGCTCGTCGGTTTCGGCGTCAAGGTGCCGCTGTTCCCGCTGCATACCTGGTTGCCGCTGTTGGCGATGGAAGGGCCGGCGGCGGTGGCCGCCATCGTCACCGGCCTCAAGCTCGGCGCCTACGGCCTGATCCGCTTCGCCGTGCCGCTGGCGCCGACTGCTGCGCAGGAACTGCACTGGCTGCTCGCCGCGCTCGGCACCGCCTCGCTGCTGTTCGGCGCGGCGGCGGCCATGGCGCAGACCAACCTGCGCCGCATGCTCGGTTACGCCAGCCTCTCGCACGTCGGCCTCGTTGTGCTCGGCATCGCCTCCTACAACCTGCCGGGCCTGCAAGGCGCGGTGCTGCAACTGCTCAACTTCAGCGTCGCCTCCGCCGGCCTGTTCCTGCTGACGGGCTGCCTGCACCACCGCACCGGCTCCACCGACAGCGTCAAGCTCGGCGGCGTCGCCCGCAGCATGCCGCTCCTCTCCAGCTTCTTCCTGCTCTACGGCCTTGCCGGCCTGGGCCTGCCCGGCACCGCCGGCTTCCCCGCCGAACTGCTGATCCTCGTCTCCGCCTTCGAGGACCACAAGGGCGCCGGCCTCGCCGCCTTGCTCGGTACCATCCTCGCCGCCGCCTATTTCCTCGACCTCTACCGTCGCGCCTTCCTCGGCCCCATCACCCAGGCCAGCGTGCAACAAGCCACCGACCTCCGTCCGCGCGAATTCTGGCCGGCGCTGGTGTTCGCGCTGCTGCTGATCGGCTTCGGCTTCTGGCCGACGCCGCTACTCGACCTGATCCGCCCGGCGGCGGAGGCCTGGCTGGGGCAGCTGGGCTGAGCGGCTGAGCGTTGCTGTCTGCCGGCTCACTCGTCAACTATTGCGTGGCTGGCATAATGACAGTGATGCCACCACAAATTCAAAAGCACCTGACTGTCGTCGAACATCAGGTTGGACACGCAGAAAGAAGCCGACGTTTTGGTCATGATGGTGCCGTACTTTGGCTGACTGGCTTGTCTGCTTCTGGCAAGTCTACCTTGGCAATGGGTCTCGAAGCCCGCCTGATGAAGTTAGGCTATGCCTGCTATACCCTTGATGGCGACAACCTCCGTCATGGGCTAAATGCCAACCTCGGATTCTCGCCCGAAGATCGTCGGGAGAATATTCGTCGTGTCGGCGAGGTCGCGGCGTTGTTCTCTGACGCTGGAATGATCTGCATCACGGCTTTTATCTCGCCATATCGCGCCGACCGTGCGTCGGCGCGCAAGGCCGCCCAACACACAAGCTTTCATGAGGTCCATGTTGCCGCCAATCTGGCAACATGCGAAGCGCGCGATCCAAAGGGGCTATACCTCAAGGCGCGTGCAGGGGAGTTGCCTGACTTTACCGGCATTGATGCGCCGTATGAGTTGCCAGAGGCACCTGAGCTGGTACTCAATACCGATCGCGAGACGATAGAGGGATGTCTAGGGCAACTGGTGGCATATGTTGTACGTAATATTCCACGGTAAGTATCGATAGGCATAGCATGGCACCGTAATCATAGAACCCCTGGCGAGGCGGTAATGCACAAACGAATATCGATGGTAATCACGCTGGGCATGGGCTTGGTGTGGCCCTTTGCCGTGATGGCGCAGGCCGTTTCCGACGAAGATGAGTTGGCGCTTGTCTTTAGCGAGAAGGCCACTATTAGCCTCGCCACCGGCAGCCAGCAGGTACTGCGCCGGGCGCCTTCCGTGGTGACGGTGATCACGGCGGATGACATCGCGGCGATGGGCGCGACCGATCTGGACGAGGTGCTCGAAACCGTGCCCGGCATGCATGTGTCCCGCACGGCCGGCTACATCTCGTCTTATCTCATCCGTGGCATCTCGGGTGGACAAACCAACCCGCAGGTGCTGCTGCTGCAAAACGGCGTGCCCATGTACCAGCTTTACCGGGGCGACAGGGGCGGCACCGGACGGGGGCTGCCGGTCGCGCACATTGCGCGTATCGAGGTCATCCGTGGCCCGGGTTCGGCACTGTATGGCGCCGACGCCTTTGGCGGTGTCATCAATGTCATCACCAAGACAGCCGCCGATATGCCGGGCACGGAAGTGGGTATGCTGGCCGGGTCGTTCGACACCTGGGGCGTATGGGCGCAGCACGGCGGCAAATGGGGCGCGCTGGATGTCGCCACCACCCTGAATGTGGGTAGCACGGCGGGGTTTCGCAGCATTGTCGATGCCGACGCCCAGAGCGCGCGCGACACGCGTTTTGGCACGCAGGCGTCCCTCGCGCCGGGTCCAGTCAATACCGGCTACGACGCCGTCGATCTCGGCCTCGACATGAGTTACGCAAAGTGGCACATGCGTGCGTTCTACAAGCAGCGCAGCGATGTTGGCATTGGCGCGGGCATCAACGACTCGCTCGATCCGCAAGGTCGGGTGCGCGGCGAACACATCGCGGCCTCCTTGGCGTGGCACGATCCGGCGTTTGCCGAGCGTTGGAGTGTCGGTTATGTGGCCAGTTTCACCCACGACACGATCAATATGGAGACCCCTTTGCTGCTGTCGCCGCCCGGCAGCCGTTTTTCGGCCACCAGCGTGTTTCCCGACGGGCTGTTGGGGAGTCCCAGCCGCAAGGAACGGCAGTTGCGATTGTCGGCCTACGCCAGCTATACCGGACTCCCCGACCAACAGGTCCGCATCGGTGTTGGGCACGATGACCTGCACCTGTATGAAACCACGACGCGCAACAATTTCCGGCTGGATGAGTTCGGCATACCGCAGCCGACGACCTACATGGACTATCAGACCATCCAGCCGCACATCCTGCCGCAGCGGCGCCGCTTGAACTATCTTTATGTTCAGGATGAATGGAATTTCGCCCGCAATTGGGTACTCACCGCCGGGGCGCGTTACGACCGTTTTTCCGATGTCGGCGGCACCCTCAACCCGCGCCTGGCGCTGGTCTGGGATGTGGCGCACGATCTCACGGCCAAGCTGATGTGGGGTCGGGCGTTTCGTGCGCCGGCTTTCATCGAACTGTACGGCATCAATCCGGTGGCGAACGGCAATGCCACACTCAAACCGGAAACCATCCGCATGCAGGAGGCCGCGCTGTCCTGGCAGGCACGCGGGGATCTGCAAGTCAATTTGAACCTGTTCCGCTATGTCATGAATGATGTCATCCACACCGTTCCCAATCTGGCGGCCGGCACGGGCTCGATCTTCCAGAATGCCGGCAGCAAGCACGGTCGCGGTATGGAACTGGAAACCGTATGGGAGTCCTCCCGCGCCCTGCGGATCAGTGGTCACTATGCCTATCAGAAGTCGATTGACGAGGCGACGGGGCAGGATGCCGGCTATGCGCCCCATCACCATCTGTATGGCCGCGCCGATTGGCGCGTGGCGGCGGGGTGGCGCCTCAGCGGGCAGATCAACCATGTCGCCGACCGGCATCGCGCCCCCGGCGACCTGCGGCCGCAGATCGCCGATTACACGACATTCGATTTGACCTTGCGCACGGATCGCGGGCCGCATGGCTGGAATTTTTCCGCCTCGGTGCGCAATCTGTTCAATGCGGACGTGCGCGAACCCAGCCTGGCGCCCGGTACGGCCATTCCCAACGACCTGCCGATGGCGCCGCGTGCGCTCTATCTGCAGGCAAGCCACGCACTTTGACCAGGAGACTGCTCTGATCCAGATCCGCTGGTCGCGCCTGGGCGCGTGCTTGTGCGCGCTTTGCTTGGGCATTGGCATGGCTGCCGCCGACCCGCCGCCATTGCGCGGCATCGCCGTGCTCTATCCGGACATCGGGGAACCCTACCACAGCGCATTTTCCAAGATGATCGCGGGCATGGAGGAGCAGGCCAAGGGGCGCGTCACCCGGATTGAAATCGGTACCAGTCCAGACAAGCAGGACATCGCCAGCGAGCTGCGCCGCCAGGATGTGCGTGTAGTGGTAACTCTGGGCCGCAACGGCCTGAAGTTTGCCGGCAATCTGGATCGATCGATTGGGGTCGTGGTGGGCGGTGTGATCACCGTTCCCGAAGCGGAAGTCCGCAACTTCACCGTATCCAGCTTGACGCCCGACCCGGCGCAGTTGTTTGCCCGCCTGCAAACGTTCATTCCGGGCGCAAAGCGCGTTTTCGTTGTATTCGATCCTGGGCAGAATGCCTGGCTGATGCGCCTGGCAAAAGCTGCTGCCGCAGCACGCGGTATCGAACTGCTTGCGTATGAGGCCACCGACCTGAAAACTGCGCTGTCCCATTATCAGAAAATCATCGCTGCAATGGAGACCGGTAAGGATGCGCTTTGGCTGCCGCTCGACACGACAACGGTGCACGAGACCTTTGTCATGCCCATGGTGCTTAAGGAAGTCTGGGGGCGCCATCTGACTGTCTTTTCCAGCAATACCGCGCACGTCCGGCGGGGGGCTTTGTTTTCGCTCTACCCGGACGCAACCGCAGTCGGTCGCAATCTGGCCGAGTACGCGCTCAGCTATTACGCGCCGGGCGAACCGCCACTGCGGAGCGTCATGCCCTTGAAAGCCAGCTTGTTGTCCATCAACGTGCGGACCGCAAGACACCTCGGGCTCGATATTGTCGCCATGCAGACAGACGCCAGTCTGGTGTTCCCGGAACAATGAAACTGCCGGATTTTCCCCGCGCCCTGCGAGACGCCGCATTCCAGCAGCAGTTGAACGTCGTCGTCACCGTGGGCGTGCTGTTCTTTGCCCTGTCCTCCTCGTTACTGACCGCGTGGCAAGGCAGTCGGCAGATTCGCGACACCCTGCTGCAACAAGGTGTGCAGATCACGGAGAATCTGGCCCGGCAGAGCGGCCTGGCCCTGTTGTATGCCTCTCCCGACAACGCGCAAGACGGATTGAGGAATACCCTGGCCTTCCCAGACGTCAAACGGGTGGAGGTGCTTCTGATTGACGGCGCAGTGCTGGCGGCAAGCGGCAAGCATGACATGACCGCCTGTGCGGCGCCGACGCTCGATGCCAGGGCTCGCACCGCCTATCTGGACGCCGACACAAGCGAAGCATGGTGCTTTGTCGCCCCGGTCTTGGTCCAGGTGGACACGTCGCAACTCGATGCAATGGAAAGCAAGGATGAGTTGCTTGGCTTTGTCCGGGTGCTGCAAAGCAAGGAAACCCTCGCGCGGATGCTCCTCGGGATATTTTCAGCCAACCTGGCGATTTCCTTATTGTTTGCTTTTGTGTTGTTGTTTGTCCTGCGCCAATTGTCCCATCGGCTGACGCAGCCGATCATGGCCCTCTCCGCAACCATGGCGCGCGCCGAACACGGCGACATGACGGTGCGCGCCGGGCTGGATGGGCCGAAAGATATCGTGGACATGGCATCGGCTTTCAACAGCATGATCGGCTCCTTGCAAGACCGGGAGAAGCTGACGGAGCAGGTGCGTGCCGCCAAGGCAGCGCATGCCGAAACGCGCATCATCGCGGAGCGCGAACATGCCGAGCGCGAACATCAGCGGCGTTTTCTTGCCATGCTGACCCACGAACTCAAAACGCCGCTCTCGGTCATTCGCATGCGCCTGGGCACGGCCCAACCGTCCTCGCGCATGGAGGCACATGCCGACAATGCCATTGCCGATATCGATGCGATTATCGAGCGGGTTGCCCTGACGACGCGCATTGACGACCACACGCTGGAGCAACAGCAGCATCCGTGCCGGCTCAATGAGATACTCATCGAGATCTGCGCTCACCACCCCCAGCCGACGCGAGAAAGAGTCGATCTAGCCTGCGCGGCGGAGGACATGCGCCTGATGGCCGATCCAGTGCTGTTGCGCATCGCCATTGGCAATTTGCTCGACAACGCTTTGAAATATGCGCCACCCGAGGCCAGGGTTCGCGTCCATGCGGCAAATCTTGAGGAGCAAACCCAGCCGGGAATTCTTGTCCGCATCGAAAACCCGATGGGCCCGGCCGGGCGCCCCGACCCCGCGCGCGTATTCGAAAAGTATTACCGCACCCCTGGGGCCCATATGGAAAGCGGTTCCGGACTCGGGCTATACATCGTGCAAGAAATTGCCGGACTGATGGGGGGGCGGATTCGCTATCTGGCCGACTGCCCGGAGGTTTGTTTCGAACTCTGGCTACCGCGCGGGAATAAAGCGTGAGCCTGTCCGGGCCGTGTCGGGCGCATCAAGTCGAATGGCAAGGTTTGGCAAGAAATCTCTGGAGCCCATTGGTATCTTGATGCCCCCTTTTGAAGATGGCATTCCTATTCCGGACATGGGCCGCGCGCTAGATTTGCTGGTTGTCGAAGATCATGCCGGACTGCGCGAAGTCACCGTTGAAACTTTGACCGGGCTGGGGTATCGAGTGATCGGCGTCGATAGTGCCGAAGCGATCAACGAATTGCCCGCCGACTTTAGGTCAGATATCGCCATCCTCGACCTCAACCTGCCCGGAGAGGATGGCCTTGCGCTGGCCGCCCGTTTGCGCGCGGTAAAGCCGCTCATCGGCATCATTATGGTCACGGCGCGGCAAGCGCTTTTGGAAAAGTTGGCCGGCTACGAACACGGCGCCGACATCTACCTCACCAAACCGACCGCACCCGAAGAACTCTGTGCCGCCGTACGTGCCCTCGCCAATCGCCTCAATTCCAACCGGGACAGCGAACCCCCGGAATTCGCGCTCGATCTCGAATCCCGTCTGCTGCACACGCCGAGTGGCAGCGTGCACTTGCGTGCCAACGAAGCCAATCTCCTCCACAGCCTCGCGCTGGCCCCCGACCATACGTTGGAAACCTGGCAATTACTCGAAAGACTCGGCAAAGTCATCGACGCAGAAGGCAAGGCGCAACTCCAGGTGCTGGTCTCACGCCTGCGCAGCAAGCTTGCCGAACATGGCGCCCCGACGCTCTCTATCCGCGCCGAACGCGGCAAAGGCTATCGGCTCCACCTGCCGCTCCGGCTAAAGTAAGGCGGGCCGCCCCTCATAAAAATGTCGCGGGCGACACGCAAAAACGCTCGCCCAGCAGTCGCACCTGGCGAATATTGAGTTCCTGTTTTCCAGCGAGGATTTCGGAGACGACCCCCTGGCTACCAATCTCGGGCAAATCGCCTTGCTTGAGACCGTGTTGCGCCATCAGGAACTTCAGCGCCTGGATGCCTGTGGCATCGATCGACGCATGGTGCTCGGTCTCGTAGTCCTCAATCAAGTCGCCCACGATGTCGACCAAGCCCATCGCCGGATGCGCTTCGTTGCCGCCGGACTCGTCGAGCAGCGCCTCAAGCGTCGCCACCATGCGTCGGTAGTGAGCATCATCGCGAATCGGGGCGATATCGGTGGCACCGCGAAAACTTTCTCAGGCCGGGATCAAGCGCTCCATTTCGATACGTGCGTTCATGCTTGCCATGCTCCTTTGTCGTAGTCCCGGCGAGAAGCAACTTCGCTGCATTTATCGCCGTCCCGCCAGCGCCGACTTTTGCGCACAGCTCTCGGCCCTGCTATTCCACGCCCACTGGCAAGGATTGGCAAGGTTCGCCGGAGAACAATGAGTATCGTCCCGCGAATTGCTCAAGGCATTCCCCGCGTCGCGAGTCCACTCGCCACTGAATCCAAAGCATCCCACCAACAGAACACCCGGCACGCAATATCTTGCTTCTGGAGAGCCATCATGAAAACCGCCACCCCATCCAATAGCCGTGCTGACCTTATTAATGACGCGCTTTGCAAGCAGTTGAAAAATAAATTCCAATTAATTTGGAGTAAATCAATTGTTCTGCTTTTTTGTTTGTTGGAAGCGCTGCTTGCGCCTGCATTGGCTATGGCGACCACCACCACTTTTACCGCTAACAGCGGCAATGCAACGACATCAACAATGTATTTGGCTGTTGATGATAATGCCTGTGATGACAGTGGATCAGGTCTTCCGTTTACTCTTAACCCCGCCCTATCGGTTTGTCTTACACCTAAATCACAAGGTGCTGGAGGTTATGCTTTCAAAACGCTGGCTATTACCATCAACCCCAGCGCCACGGGAACTTTCACGATTGGGCAAACATCGGCTCCAGAGGATACCGTTGGTATTGTGTACACCGGCAATTTCGATCCTACCGACCCTCTGAAAAATTACCTTGCTGGAAATGACGATGGACATGTTTACGCCAACAACTGCGACAATACTGGACAAGGGCATTGTCCTGTTGTCAGCAATCTTTCACTGACCCAAGGCCAAAACTATACGTTTGTAATTTCGACCTATTACAGTGTCTTCGTTGGCGGCGATCTCACTCTCCCCCAATCTTTTTACGTCACCGGTCCGGCTTCTGTAAATATTTCGGTTTACACGCCCGCTGCCCTTTCTCTGACGCCGAGCAGCTTAACCCCTTCAGGAAACCCCGGTTCCGCGATTACCACCGTCAGCTTTACTGCTGCGGGTGGCTCTGGTGTGTATTCCAGCTATGCGCTTAATGCAGTCTCCGGCACCAGTATTGCCGGCCTGGGCTTAAGCTTCAGTACAACAACAGGGGCTATTACGGGAACGCCAAACGCATCAGGAACCTCGGTATTCACCGTGACGGTAACGGACAATGCAGCTCACACAGCAACCAGCGCCCAAGTTACGCTGACTGTTGCGTCTGCCAACGCCGCCCCCACCGTCTCGGTCGGCCCGGCCATCACCGGCACGGTGCAGATCGGGCAGTTGCTTACCGGCAGCTACACCTACAACGATGCGGAAAGCGACCCCGAAAGCGGCACTACCTACCGTTGGGTGCGCTCCACCGACAACAGCGTTGGTGGCGACACCGACGTCGCCACCACCACAACGTACACCCTCCAATCTGCCGACGCCGGCAAATATCTGTTCTACTGCGTCACGCCCAAGTCCAGCGTCGGCACTTCGCCCGGCACCGAAGCGTGCAGCGCGGCGACCATTCAAGTGCCTGCCGTGGTCAATGGCACTTGCATCACTGGGCAAACCCTTACCAGCGCGCCATCCAGCGGCCAGTGTTCGGCGGGAACCGCCTCGAACGACGCTACCACCAATACCGCTTACACATGGACTTGCACCGGCAGCGGCGGCGGCACCAGCGACAACACTTGCTCGGCCACGCGCAACTACGCGGTCACCACCTCCGCCGGTGCAAACGGCAGCATCGGCGCCTCGCAGAACGTCGCCTACAACGCCACCCCCAGCTTCACTGTGACGCCCAGCGGCGGCTATTACGCTTCGATGGGCGGCACTTGCGGCGGCAGCTTGTCCGGCACTACCTACACCACCAATGCGGTTACCGCCGCCTGCACGGTTTCCGCCACGTTCATCGCCAACGCCGCGCCCACGGCTTCGTCCCTCACGGTCACCGGTACCGCCCAGATCGGTTCGCAACTCACCGGCAGCTACACTTTCGGCGACACTGAAAGCGACGCTCAGGACACCAGTGGTTCCGGCACCGGCTACCGTTGGGTGCGCGCCGACAATACCGGCATGACCACCAATCCGGTCAGCGCCGCCAGCGGCTTCACGCTCGGCAACAACCAGACCTACACGGTGCTTGCCGCCGATGCCGGCAAATATCTGTTCTACTGCGTCACGCCCAAGGCCAGCGTCGGCACTGCCACCGGCAGCGAAGCATGCAGCACCGCCACCACGCAAGTTCCCACGCCGGCCAGCATTAGCGGGGTCACTGCGCCCAGCAACGGCACCTACCGCGCCGCGCAGAACCTCGATTTTGTGCTGCAATTTTCCGGCAACGTCACCGTGGACACGACAAACGGCACGCCGCGCATCGCGCTGACGGTCGGCGGCAGCACCGTCTACGCCACCTACCTCAGCGGCAGCGGCGGCACCACGCTGACCTTCCGCTACGCCGTCCAGAACGGCGACACCGATAGCGATGGCATCAACGCCACCAGCCCCATCGATCTGAACGGCGGCACTCTCATCGACGCCAACAGCCAGAACGCCACGCTCACTTGGACCGTGCCCAGCCTGACCGGCGTCAAGGTCGATACCAGCGCGCCCACTGCTCCTACCGTCGTTGGCCCGTCCAACGCCTTTTACAAGACGGGGCAGAACCTCGACTTCACCGTCACCTACGGCGAAACCGTGCTGGTCACCGGCACCCCGCGTATCGCGCTCACCCTCGGCAGCAGCACCGTCTACGCCGACTACGCCAGCGGCAGCAACAGCAGCGCGCTGACCTTCCGCTACACCGTCCTGGCCGGCGACACCGACACCGACGGCATCGCCGCCGCCAGCCCCATCGACCTGAATACCGGCAGCATCAAAGACAGCGCCGGCAACGATGCCACGCTGACCTATACCGTGCCGACGCTTACCAGCGTCTTCGTCGACACCACCGTGCCTGCCGTCCACGCCACCACCCCGATTGCCGCCGCCAACGGCAGCAACGGCGGCAACAGCACCACGACTTACGACGCTCAGGACATCATCACCCTCAAATTCACCGAGCCGGTGCTGGTCGCCAACATCACTAATGCCAATATCGTCGTCAACAATGGCCACACCCTCGACAGCCCGACCATCGCCGCGACCGACAAGGCCAGCTACAACAACACCCATGCGACGACGTTTACCCTGACGCTGGGCGCCAACCCCACCGTCGTTGTCGGCGACACCTTGACCATTGCCCTGGCCAACGTGGTGGATCGCGCCGCCAACGCGGCGGCGAGCAATGCCGTCTTCACGCTGCCCGGCTTCAACGCGCTCCCCACCGCCGGCAGCGTTGCCGTGGCGCTGCCCGGCGGCACGGCGGCCGTTGCCGCCGGCGTGCAACTGACCGGTAGCTACGTCTTCAACGATAGCGACAGCGATAGCGAATCCGGCACCACCTTCCAGTGGTACACCGCCACCAACAGCAACTGCACCACCGGCCAGGCGACGATTGCCGGCGCGACCGCCAGCACCTACACCGTGCTCGCCAGCCAGGAAGGCAAATACCTGTGCTTCGGCGTTACGCCCAAGGCAGCAACCGGCAACAGTCCCGGCGTCGAAGTGCTGGCGGCCAGCAGCCAATTCGCCAGCGCCGCACCGACACTCGCCAGCAGCGTCCCCGCCGATGCCGCCACCGGCGCCGCCTTGAACACCACCTTGTCGCTCACCTTCAACGAAGACATCTCCGCTATCGCCAATGCGGGTGGCGCGCCCGTCTTCTGGTTGTGCGACGCTCCGCAGGGCGCCGGCCCTTATAACCTGACCACCTGTCCGGCCATCGCTACATTCGAGGTCGGCGCCAACACCAACAACAATGCGGCCCCCGGTGGCACCGCTGTCATCAACGGCAAGATCGTGACGCTGAGCTTGCCTGTGAGTGTGACGTTGTCCTACAGCAAGCAATACTATTTGTTTGCCAGCAATGCCGCCGTGCAGGATGCCGTCAGCAACGCTTTCGCCGGTGCGCAAGTCGCGTTCACCACCGCTGCGGCGCCTGCGGCAGCCGATCCTACCCCGACGCCCACCCCCATCGTCACGCCGCAGCCAGGCACCACGCCGACGACGATCAACACCGGCGGCGGCAACGTCCCGGTCGTTGGCGGCGGCACGGTGACGGTGACGTCGACCGCGCCCAATCAAGCACTGCTCGCCACCACCCAGACGACCGGTACGGGCAGCGGCACAAGTACGACCCCGGCCATCGTTGTCACCGCCAATCAGACCGGCGCAACCGCCACCGGCAGCGGCTCATCGGCGACCCCGACCCTCCAGGTCACCGGCAGCACCACGGTCACCGTGCAAGCGGGCGCCCAGGTCAGCGGCACCGTGCTCAACCTTGTTCCGCCGACCTCCGGCGGCGGCGCCACCACCGCTACGGTCAACGTCGGCGGCCAGAGCATCACCGTCGCTCCCGACAGCGGCGGCAGCACCCAAGTCACCTTTACGACCGTCGATATCGGCGGCGTGCCCACCCCCGTGCTCCAGGTCACCGGCGGCAGCGCGAGCATTACCGGCAGCACCCCCGGCCAGCCGCTTCTCGCCATGGGCAGCAACGCCGCCACGGCGGGCAGTTGCGCGAATCAGCCGAGCAACGTCGTCACCCGGCTCGACGACCAGGGTCGCATCACCGAAGCGACGGTGACGCAGTGCTACATCGTGCTGCCCAGCGGCGCCTTCCGCAGCACGCGGGCCACGACTGAACGTCGTCTCTGGGCCGGCGAACAAGCGCTGTGGAATCAGGACGGCGTACTCACTACCGCGCGCCTCGGCTCGCCCGCCTCGAACCGGGGCTGGACCGGCGACCCGCTCGTCTCCCCAACCGTCGATGGGCTCAACTTCGCCGCCGGCGTGCCCAGGCTCGCGGGTAACAGCACGCGGCTCAATGTGGATGTCGAGCAACACTTCTTTGCCCAACTCGCCACACTCGGCCTGACCCGGCAAGACGGCACGGACGGGTATGGCGTCTTCTTCGTCGATTGGCGGACGGACCCTGTCACCGCCGCGCTGCTCAACATTCCGAACCGCGACTACCGCTATGTCGCCATGCCCATCGGCCGGGTCACGGTCGATGTGACCGAGACTGTCGCCGACGGCGTGAGCCTGCCCGGCAACGGCGACTATCGCTTCACCAAAGACGGGCTCTCCATCACGGTCGCCCCGGCAGTAGCCGACCTGGCGGCACTCGCGGCTTATGTCAAGAAACTCGGCGGTGGTACCACGGTGCAAGAGGACGGCAGCTACCTGATCGAACTTGCCGGACGGCACTACGCGCTGCAAGCCGGCTACGGCTACATCCAGGGCGCGACGCCGGGTGCGGGCAACGATGCGGCCGGCAATGTCACCTGGACCGACGCGCAAGGACGCGAGCAGCCGCTCTATCCGGTGGCGGCGGATTTTGCGACGTTGAAAGCGGAAGTGCTGAAACTCGATGCCAACGCCACGGTGCGCGGCAACGGCGAAGGTTTGGTGGAGATCGTGCTGAACGGCCAACAGATCGTCCTGGTGCCGGCCTACGAGCTGGTCGCGGTGCCGACGGCTCACGCCAACGATGCGTGGTGGATCGAGACGGATGGCTTGCTGTACCTGCGTTACCCGACGCTGGACCGGGCGCAAGGATTCACGATCAAGTGAATGCGTGCTGGCTGGCATGACTTCGCGTTGCCGTCAGTGCAGCGCGAAGCGCCGGCCAAGCGTACGCCGAGATCGGCCAGAACTATCCATACATCATTGCTTACTACCCTCAGGAGATTTGCCATGAAGTCAGCCTCAATCCTAAGTCGCTCCCTGATTGCCGCCTGCCTGACGGCCACACTGCCCGCGCTGGCGCAAAGCACCATCGATCTCTCCAAGAGCAGCTACCTCCCGCTGCATAACTCCGTACTGGTCCGCAATATCCTCGGACCTGACGGCCACTACTATGACGCGAACTTCAACTGGGACGCCGCCACCAATTCATTGAAGGCCGATCTGTCGAGCCTTGCCCTCTCAACGGTCGCTGCGCCGACTTGCGGTGCGCAACTCTTGTATGAAGTCGCGCTGAACAACGATGGGTTCTCCACCCCCGTGACCAAGAGTGCTCATATCGAATTCGGTTTAACCGGCGACTTGAATCAGCGCAAACTGTATCTAAGCTTTTCGCTTGCCTGGGAAAACAATGGCTATCTCCCGGAGGTCAGACCCTACTTTTTCCCCGAGCGGCTGCGTCTGGTGCAAAACGGGGTCACATACGGTGTCAGCGACATCGCCAACGCTGCGGCGCCCCACTTCGTCCCCGACAATAACTGGCAGCCGCATTTGACCGCGATTACGGACTACAACGCCTTCCAAGGCACGATCACCAACATCCCCGCCGGCTTCGACATGACCAAGCCGTTCTATGTCTACTACGGCAAGGGCACGCCGACCACGCCAGCGGCTGACGGCACCGACAGCTACTTCCTCTGCGGCAGCTAAACGCCTGTTCGGAAACAGTGCCTTTTCCGCAGCTTTTGTTCTCGAAAAGTTGCACATCGCATCAACCACCCCAAGGAGACTCCCATGAACACCTTTATTGCGCCCGTAGCGCGCCGCACCATCCAGTCCTCGCTCCTGCTGGGCGCCATTGTGCTCGGCGCCATGCTGCCGGCCTATGCCGAGCCGATTGCTGCGGATGACCAGGCAAAGGTCGACGCCTACAAGAAAAAGCTTGAGACTTGGGCGGCCAACCCGACCATCGTGGCGGCGGTCAAGGAGGCCAACGCCAAGGGCGGCGGCATGCCGGGCATGAACAACGGCAAGTGGGACGCATTGGACGAAAACGATGCAGCGGTCAAGTCGCTCCAGACCAATGCCGCCGGCAAGCTGCTCGCCGAGTGGGACAAGGACACTTCGATCAACAAGCTCTACCTGCGCGACGAGAAAGCCAATCTGCTGGCCGGCAGCAATAAGGCCCTGCGTTACAACAACGCCACCGCTACCCAGTTTGCCGCCTGCATCAAGGGCACTTCCTGGTCGGACAAGGAGGTCAAGGCCGACCCCACCACCGGCGTCAAGAGTGTGCAGATTTGCGTGCCCGTCCAGGATGGCGGCAAGCCCATCGGCGTGATGAATTCGGCCGTCACCGTCGGCAACTAAGCACGCCCGGCCGGGCTCCGTGCCCGGCCTTTTGTTGTTTCTGCAAGGGAAGGATAAAAATAAATGAATTTCCTCCGTTCGCTCAAGGTCGGTGCCCGGCTGGGCGTGGGCTTTGCCGTGTTGCTGGCCTTGCTCGGCCTGCTTGCGGCCATTGCCCTGTCGCGCATGGCGTCGATGAAGGACGATCTGGATCGGGTGGTCGGCCACGAGTACGTCAAGGTCGCCCACCTCAATACCATGCGCGACGCGGTGCGGTTTCAGGGCATGGCGGCACGGGATATCGTGCTGCAGACCGACTTTTCGTTCAAGAAGCAGGAATCCAAGTTGATGCGGGCGGCCCGTCAGCAATATCAGGCCGCCGCCGACCAACTCGGCGCGATGGCGAACGATCCAAGCGGTCGCCAGGAGCTGGACGGGATCAAGGCGGCGGAAACGGCGGCGCAATCCGCCATCGAAAAGGTGATCGACTTCTCCCTAAGCGACAATGCGGCGGAGGCGGCTGCCACCGTGCGCGACCGCTTGCGCCCGGAACAGGGAGAACTGCTGAAGCGGCTGGATGGCATGCTGAAGGCGTCGGAGGCGGCGTCGCAGGCGGCCGTCGAGCGCAACGCACAAGGCTACGCATCTGCGCGCCTGCTGCTGATCCTGGTCGGCCTGGCGGCAATCGCCTTGGGCGCGCTGATCGCCGGCCTCATTGCCAAGAGCATTACCGCGCCGCTCGGGGAGGCCGTGCATTTGGCCGAGCGCATCAGTCACGGCGACCTGACCGGCACAATCCAGCTTTCCGGCGCCGACGAACTGAGCAGCCTGATCCAGGCGCTGAGCCGCATGAACGCCAACCTCCTCAAGATCGTTGCCGAGGTCGCCAAGGCGGCGGATGCGATCGTCGGCTCCGCCGCGCGCACGGCGCGGGAGGTCAAGCAGGTCAGCAATCGGATCGAACTGGAGAACGAACGCATCATGCAGATCTCGGCGGCCATCGAGCAAACGACGGTCTCCATCAGCGAGGTTTCGGCCGCCACCGCGACCATGGCCGAAGCCGCCGCCGGCACGCAACAGACGGCGGCGCGGGGCAAGACCAATATCGCCCAAAGCGTGGATAGCACCCAGCGCATCGTTGCCAGCGTCGAAACGTCGAGCGCAACGATACAAAACATGTCCAATGCCATCGGCCAAATTCGCGAAGTCACCGGCGTCATCAAAGACATTGCCGACCAGACCAATCTGTTGGCGCTGAATGCCGCCATCGAGGCGGCGCGTGCCGGCGAGCAGGGGCGCGGCTTTGCGGTGGTCGCCGACGAGGTGCGCAAACTGTCCGAACGCACGGCAATGAGCACCACCGACATCTCGACCATGGTCGGCAGCGTCGGCGACATCACCGCGCAATCGGTGGCGTCGATGTCGCAGGTGCGCACCGACGTTCAAGCGGGGGCGGATCTGATCCGGCAAACCATGGATATCCTGGCCTCCATCGCCGATTCGGCGAACGGCGTCAGCGCAATGGTGCAAGACATCGCCAACGCCACCCACGAACAGGAAGCGGCCAGCAACGACATCGCCAACGCCATGAACGGCATTTCCACCTTCACCGAAGAGATTCTGCACAGCATCCGCAAGGTCGACGGCGACGCCGATCAACTGGCGCAGACCGCTGCGGCATTGCAGGCGGCGCTCGGGGGATTCAAGCTACACTGAATATCCCGCGCTCCGACCCGAACGCATTTTGCGGTTCCATCGACGTGCTGCTTTCCATCCAGACGAAAATCAACGTCGCGCTGTTTTTGGTCGTACTCGCGGCCGCGCTGCCGATTGGCGGCCTTACCTTGCTCCGCACCCGCGCGACGCTTGAGGAAAACACCCGGCAACATCTGCTGTCGGTGGTCACGGTGCAAAAACACCGCCTGCGGCAGTTTCTCGAACAAAACGACGAGCGGGTCAAGTTGATCGCCAGCCGGACGCAACTCCGGCTCAGCTTGAGAAAATATCTTCTCGCTCCGCAAGCGGCGGATGTCGACAGCATGAACGCCATTCTCGTCGATGCCGCCAAAGCTATTCCGGATTTCCGGCAGATCTCGGTGGCGGCCCCCAATGGTGCGGTCGTGGCCTCGACCGCGCCCGGAATGATCGGGCAGGCAATCGACGCCGACATGCTGGCGCGGATCGCGGCTGCCGGCACGCATGGCCTGCGCGACGTTCATGTCGATCCCCGCCTGGGTTTGTCGCTCCGCCTCTTCGGTCCGATGACGCTTGAGGACGAGCAAGTGGGCATTCTGTGGGTGCATGCCACGGCCGACACGCTGACCGACATCACCCACGATTTCGCCGGACTGGGGGCGAGCGGGGAAACGCTGCTCGCGGCAGCAATGCCGAGCGGCGCCGCGCGCTTGCTGACGCCCGTGCGTTTCGATTCCGGCGCGGCCTTGCAGCGCGTCGTCGCGCAACGCGGCCCGGTTGTCGATCCGATCATCGAGGCCGCGCAAGGCCGGGAATTTCTCTATACCGACGCCATCGATTATCGCGGCGTGCCGGTCATCGCGGCCACGGCCTATCTGCCGGATGTCGGCTGGGGGCTCGCGGTCAAAATCGACCAGGAGGAGGCCTTGCGTCCCTTCGCGACGTTCTGGCGCGAGCTGCTGACGCTGTACCTCTTGTTGGTAGCCCCCGTGGCCTTCGTTGCTTACCGGCTGGCGCGCACCATTGGCAACCCCCTCAAGCATCTCGCCGCTGTGGCGCAACGCATTGGCCAGGGCGAGCGCGACCTGCGCGCCGACGAATCCTTCCGCGACCGGGAAACCCAGCTCCTCGCCATCGCGTTCAACCAAATGGCCGGCGAGCTGACCCAATACGGGCAGCGCCTCGAAGCCACCGTCGCCGCGCGCACCGCCGAACTGTCGCATGCCAAGCAGGTCGCCGAATCCGCCAGCCGCGCCAAAAGCACCTTCCTCGCCAACACCAGCCACGAGTTGCGCACGCCGATGAACGCCATCATGGGCATGACCGAACTGGCCTTGCGCCATACGCAGGACCCCAAGCTCGTCGACCAACTCGGCAAGATCTCCCAGGCCTCCCGGCATCTGCTCCATGTCATCAACGACATCCTCGACATCTCCAAGATCGAAGCCGGACGTCTCGTGCTGGAGCAAGCCGACTTCAGGCTCGGCGAGGTGCTGGAAAATCTGCTGAGTCTGCTCGGCGAGCGGGCCGCGAGCAAAAGCTTGGCGCTGCACCTCGACCTGCCAGCGGGACTCGCCGCACAGTCGTTTCGTGGCGATCGTTTGCGCCTCGGCCAGATCCTGCTCAACCTCGCCGGCAATGCCGTCAAGTTCACCGAACGGGGCTCGATCGCGGTGCGCGTCCGGCTGGAGGAGGAGAGCGCGACCGATGTGCTGCTGCATTTCCTCGTCGAGGACACCGGCATCGGTATTGCCGCCGAGGATCGGCAGCGGCTATTCACCGCCTTCGAGCAGGCCGATAGTTCCATGACCCGGAAATATGGTGGGACCGGCCTCGGGCTGGCCATCAGCCGGCGGCTTGTCCACCTGATGGGGGGCGAAATCGGCGTGGCAAGCGCAGCGGGAATAGGCACCACCTTCTGGTTTACCGCCCGACTCGGCAGGACCGTCGGCGGCCACGCCGCACCGCTGCCAGCACACGCCGCCGCCGAGGCGCAAATCGCCAGCGCCTTTCCGGGCGCGCGCATCCTGCTCGCGGAAGACGAACCCATCAATCAGGAGGTTTCGCGCGGGCTGCTGGAAGATGTCGGCCTGATGGTCGATCTGGCCGAAGACGGCGTCGCCGCATTGGCACTGGCCAAGCGCAATCGCTACGATCTGATCCTGATGGACATGCAAATGCCCAATCTCAACGGCGTGGATGCGACGCGGGCCATCCGCGCCTTGCCCGGCCACGCACGCACGCCGATTCTGGCGATGACCGCCAACGCCTTCGACGAGGATCGGCAAACCTGCCTGAACGCGGGGATGAACGACCATATCGCCAAACCGGTCGATCCCCGCACCCTGTACCAAACCTTGCTGATGTGGCTGAGGCGATCCGGCGACTGAACGGCAAGCCGCTCATTTTCTGCACTAATGCTCCGGGCAGAATCGTCGCGGGTCGCCGTCGCCGTCGGCAACACCGGCTAGCGGAAACGGCCGGTCGGCGGGGGCGTTCTGAAAAACTCCTTCATCATGAACTCCTCAAGCCCATCGTTGTCCTCCAGGCGCGCCGAGAGCACCATCGTGCGGTCGAGGCGCTGCGATTCCCAATTGAAATTGCCCTTGTAGTAGCGGCGGATCAGTTCGATCATCCGGCGCACAATGGCAATCTCGATATTGGCGTTTGTCCCGATCTCGACGGCGATGTATTCGCGGCGGGCATTGCTTGCATCGACGGTCCAGCCACGGAAGGAGAACGCCGCCGTGCGGGAATCCATGCTGAGAATCTGGAAGACGCCGCTGGTGCCCGGCATCAGGTTGCGTTTGATCTGCGCCATCCTGCGTTCTTCCTCGGATGGCTGACGGTCGAGACCGTCGAGACCGTCGAGAGCCGCCGCTGCGGCGATCTCCCGTTCGGAATAGCCCTGGCTGGCGCGGCGGCGCGCGCGCGCGGCTTCGAGGTAGCTCTGCATGTCCGTCGCCGGTTCCGCCATGGACGGCGTCGGCGTCGGCGGATTGGCGGCAACTGTCGGCGCCGCCCGCTGCTGCGTGTCGGGCTTGTTGCGCGCCAAGACCGGCGGCTTGGAGACAGGTTTGCGGCGGTTCGCGGAACGCGGCAAATGCGCCGGCGGCGAGGCGGCAGCGGGCGCCTGCACGGGTTTGTCCGTCCGCAGCCGGGCAACCAGCATCTCGCTCCGGCGCGTCGCCGCCGCATTGCTGCCCATGGGCTGATGGGGCACCACGAAGAGCACGGCCAGATGCAACAGGAGCGAAGCCAGCGCGGCATAGAGCGTGCTGCGGCGAATTTTCAGGTGCAGGTAGGGATCGCGCGGCGGCGGCCGCTCCCAGGAAAATTCCTTGTCGCCTTGCGACTCGGATGACCGATGCCACCCCCTCATCGGTCTCTCACAACCGCTTGGTCCCTTCCAGCTTCGCCAGCCCCCGATCAAACCGGCGCACCAGCACATTCGCGTCAACGGCCAGCACCGCGCCGGGGGTTACGTTGAGCAATTGGCGAATGGCAGCAGGCGCCGACACTTGTCCTTGGGCTGTGAGTTTGGAGTGGGCTTGAACCATGGCTCAATGTATCGCATTACCGTGTTAATGAGCGTTAAGCAGTCGGCAGCGTGTTGATACGCATAGCATGTGAAAGTCGGCGCTGATGGCACGGCGCTATTGGCGCGTTGGGGTTCGGTGTCCCGTCTGCGGGTAACTCATAAAAATGGTGCGAACCCGACCCCATTGAGTCCGGAAATAGGTCACGACTTACCGTCCCGCTAGTCCCAAACAGGGGATTCCCTCCGGTCACGCCGAGTTTCGATAGGTAGTGTTCTATCCTCATTTACTTCCGCTTACGCCAGTAGCCGGGGCGACGGCTCTGATGGGCGACAGCCACCACTTGAATATCGTGGCCGGCAACGGAATAAACGATGGAGTAGGGAAAGTGCTTCATAACAAGTCGACGCTTGCCGTGAAGCCACACGGCACCGAGTATGGGGTGCTGGAGCAATAAGTTTGTGGCGTGCTCGAACTCGGCAAGAAATGCCTGCGCCAAAGCAATGCCGGCGCGCTCTCGATAGTATTCGGCCGCTTCCCGAAGGTCGGACGCTGCATCAGGATGCAGCGAGTAATTCACTGAAACTCAGCTTTCAAGCGGGCTAGCGTTTCGGCTCCAGGAAGCAGCGACACGGCACCGCTTTCAATCTCGGCGTGACGCCGTTCAACTTCTTTGGCCCACGCCGCATCGATGTCGGGTTCTGTGTCGAGGCTCACGATCAGCTTTTCAACTAGACGAGATCGATCTGCAATCGACAGGCTCAGAGCCTCGGCTTCTAGTACTTCAACGGTAAGCGACATGGCGGTCTCCTGTGAACTGATCTTGAGACAACAGAGTGCCACAAGCTTGAACGGACAGGCGATTTTCTCATGGGAATGCGGATCAGGAGAGGCCCACTAGGGACTCTGTTCAAGACGAGACTCCAGGTAGGGCAGGGGAAATTATCTGGAAATAGGTCACGACTTACCGTCCCGCCAGCGCCGAGTTTCGATGAATGGTGGCCTATCCCCGTTTGTTCCCATGATTTCAGTCCATTTTCGAAAATCCGTGGTCTGTCCCCAATGCTGTTCATTTAAATAAGCTGCGTCATTGTCGATATCCTCTTCGTGATCGTGAAGAGGAGGATGAAAGATGGCCGGCAAGCTATTGGCATTGGAGGGGCCCTTACGCATCGCGGACTACCTCG
>Ga0209262_10000251_pt1 | contig 28202 bp, 25 predicted proteins | sample Lowcelwee11metaG_FD_187171 | JGI IMG/M metagenome (GOLD analysis project Ga0209262, IMG submission 187171) | Freshwater pond sediment microbial communities from the University of Edinburgh, under environmental carbon perturbations - Low... | ecosystem: Environmental > Aquatic > Freshwater >... | reverse complement strand
AAGCAGGGGATGTACGGGAGTCGGCGGATCGCCGATTTTGCGTCCTTTCTCCCCTGGGCGCAGAAAATTCTGGCCGCCCTGGAGGAGATCCTGACCGAGGGCGGGCGGATCGCGGGGATCGATTTCACCCAGTACGAGGAATTCACCGGTCTGGGTGACTACCACCGCTCCTACAAGGAATTCATCCTGAAGATCCCCGACCTGCTGTCCGACCTCGGTCGCCGCCTGGGCGACCGCAAGCAAGCCACCCGGGGCATGGCCTGCCGCCGGGTGGCCGATCTGGCCGAAGCCGGCGAACTGAAGATCCCCGCGGCGCAGCACTGGATCTTCAGCGGCTTCAACGTCATGAACGGCTGCGAGAAAAAACTGTTCTCGCTCTTTCGGGAAAAACACGGCGCGCTTCTCATCCTGCGCACGGACCCGTCGGGGCTGAGCGATCCGCTTTCGCCGTTTTACCTTCAGGGCGAAACCATCCGCGGCCTGGGAATGGACCTGCCCGCCGGGACCATTCGCTCCAGCGCCTGGGACGACCTGGCGGACAAGGTGACCCTCCACCCCTGCGACGGCGTGGAGAACGAGATCTACCAGGCTTACGGCAAGCTGAAGGAGATATGCCGCGGCCGCGACGAAGCATCCTTGAGAAAAGTAGCGGTTCTTCTCCCTTCTTCGCCCAGCCTCATCCCTTTCGTGCAGGGGGCGGTCTCGCGCTTCGACCAGGATGCGCACGGGTTGCCCTTCAACATCACGCTGGGCTACCCGCTGGAGCGGACGCCCATGATGCAGCTGGTCGAATCCCTGCTGGCGGTCCTGGAGAACGCCCGGGGCGGCTCGATCGAAGCAGGCGACTATCTCCGTCTCATCCGCCATCCCTACGTGAAGATATCGGGCGGCGGCGGGGATCAGGAACCCCTGAAAAGGGGGATCCATCTGCTGGAGAACATCATCGACGGCGGCAACCTGACCCGTTTCTCGATCGCCGGCCTGGAGGCCAGGCTCAACGCCGAAATGCAGAAGCCCGGGCACGGGATAAGCCCGGGGCTCGCCGCGGAGATCGCAGCCCAGGTCAGCGGCCTGCACCGGCGGTTCATTCCCCAGGGGATCGCGGGCCTGGAGCCGCTCATCGCTTTCCTGCGGCAGGCGCTGGAGAGCGTGGGCAGCGAGAAGAACCGCGGCGCCCACCTGTTCCTCAACGAGTACGCCGCCGCGGCGCTGGACGCGCTGGCGGAGCTTGAAGAATTCATTTCGACCCACGACGCGGTCTTTCATGGCGCCGACGCCGCCGCCATGGCCGTCATGGTGCGCTCCCATTTTCGCGGCCGCACGATCCGCTTTGAAGGGTCGCCGCTGCAGGGAGTGCAGGTGATGGGCCCCCTGGAGTTCCGCAACCTTGCCTTCGATGAGATCGTCATCCTCGACGCGCTGGAAGGAGTGCTGCCTGGGACCGTCAAGTACGACCCCATCCTGCCCGCCGATATCCGCGCCATCTTCGGCATCCGCGACCACGGCGAGTGGGAAAGGATCTACGCCTTGAACTTTTTCGCCATGCTCGGGGCCGCCAAACGCATTCATGTCCTCTATCCCCGCCGCAGCGAGGACGGCCAGGAGCGCGAACGCAGCCGCTTCATCGAGCGCATCGTCTACGCGGCCGAGAAAAAGAACGGCAAAGCGCCGGCCGCCGCTCCCCTGCCCCTGCCGTTCGAGATCCGGCCGCTCCGGCTCAGAACCGTGGCCAAGAACCGGGCCATCCGCGAGCGGATGGAGGCCATCGTCCTGTCGCCCTCTTCGCTCGAGGCTTACATCCGCTGCCCGCTCCAATTCTACTTCAGCCGGGTTCTCGGCCTGAAGGAGAGGGAAGAGGTCGCCCCCGAGACCGAGGGCGACCTGATCGGCACCATCGCCCACGAAGCGCTGGCGGCTATGTATGAAAAATACCCTGGAGCGCGGGCGCTGGCTGGCCCCCAGGGAGAAAACCTCGAAGCCGACCTGGAGCAATTCCTGTACGCCGCCTTTCGCAAGCTCAACTTCGATCCGGAACAGGGGCTGGAACGGATCCGCTCCTGGACCCTGCTGGAGCAGCTGCGGCTGTTCGTCCGCGCGGACGGCGACAGGGTCGGGCAAAACGGCATCCGGGTCGAAAAGCCGGAAAAAACACTGACCGCGGTTTTCGAAATCCCGGGGCTGGAACAGCGGGTCGGCATCAAGGGCCGGCTCGATCGTTTGGAAAGGGAAGGTGACCTGCTGCGCGTCGTCGACTACAAGACCGGCTCACCCTTCCCGCCCAGGGTGCGCCTGGACGAAACTGCCGATTTGAAGGACCTTTTCCGGCGGGATGAAAAGGAGTATTTCGACGCCCTGGCGGCGTTCCGCAAAAAATACCCGGGCATGCAGCTCCAGGTCTATCTGATGCTCCTGGCGCGGGAAGAGGCCGTGGGCTGGGAGGCACTCGACGCCGCCTACGTGTTTCTCAGGGAACAGGGCGGGAAAATGGTGCACGGCATTTTCATGACCGGCGGCCGCGACTCCCGGCCGTTCACCCCCGGCGAGAAGCGGGCGGCCATGGAGGACTTCGTCAAAGGCCTGGGCGAGGTCATCCGTGACATCCATGCCCGTACGCATTTCCTCCCCAATGCCGGCGATGAGCGCCATTGCTCGTACTGCCCCTTCCGCCTGCCCTGCGGCAACCTGTAGACCGCCGTGCTCCGTCAAGCCGCTCGCTTCACCTGCGAGGCATACTCGGGGCTGCCGCGCAACGCCTGGATCCTCTCGCTGGTGCAGTTGGTCAACCGCAGCGGTTCCATGGTCCTGTTCTTCCTCACGCTGTACCTGACCCGCAAAATGGGGTTCACCCTGAGCCAGGCCGGGTGGGCGGTCAGCGTCTTCGGCGTCGGTGCCCTGCTGGGCGCCTACCTGGGCGGCCGCCTGTGCGACCGCCTGGGAGCCAGCGCCGTACAGCGGCTGAGCCTTCTCCTGGGCGGACTGAACCTCATCGTCATGGGCTATATGACCAGCCATGGCGCGATCCTGGCCACGGCGTTCCTGCAAGGGGTCTTCGCCGAAGCGCTGCTGCCGGGCAATACCACGGCCATGGCCCGCGAATGCCCGCCGTCGGTCCGCACCCGGGGCTTCGCCCTGAACCGACTGGCCGCCAACCTCGGCGTGACCATCGGACCGGTGCTGGGCGGTTACCTGGCCATGTGGAACTACCACGCCCTGTTCTGGGTCGACGGCCTGACCAGCCTGGCCGCCCTGGTCGTGTTCAGCGTTTGCTTCAAGGCCGGATCCGGAGAGGCCGAAGCTCAAGGGGCGAAGCCCGCGGCAGTTCAACCGCCGGCGGGCCAGCGCCACCTGCCGGCCATTTTTATCATGGTCTTCGGCATCGGGCTCATTTTTTCCCAGTTGTTCAGCACCTTTCCCCTCTATATGCATTCGGCCTTCGGCTTCGCCGAGAACCGCATCGGGCAACTGCTGGCCATCAACACGGTGATCATCGTCCTCTTCGAAATGGTCCTGCTGCACGGGCTGAAGAGCGCCGTTCCCCTGAAGGTCATCGCCATCGGGGCCCTGCTGACCGGCGGCGGTTTCGCCCTCACCCCCCTGGGGCGCGGTTTCCCATACGCCGCCCTGACCGTGGCCGTATGGACCGTGGGCGAAATGCTCTCCCTGCCCCTGCTGACCGCCGAGATCGCCAACCGTTCGCACGAAGGAAACCGCGGCCGGCACATGGGCTGGTTCGGCGTTTCCTTCTCCCTGGCATGGATGCTCGGCCCGCTCATCGGCTCGGAGGTATACTCCCGCTTCTCTCCCCTGGCGCTGTGGCTGGGCTGCGGGGTCATGGGCGTGTTCCTGGCCCTGGGTTTCGCTCGCTTGGGGAAAAAGTGAAATGCGGCGGCCGGGGCGCCGCGTCCGGCGCCCGGCGCCTGGCACTATTTTAGAAGGATCTCTTCAAAGAATTCCAGGGCGCGGGGATCCCCGGACTCGCCCAGCCAGAACATCGCCTCCCGGCGCAGACCGGGTTGGGCGTTATCGCGGGCGATCTTCAGCAGCAGTGGCGTTCCCTTGTCTTCAGGAAGCTGGCTGAGCGCGAAGACCGCGGCTTTCTTGATCTCCAGCGCTTCGGGAGACGCGATCACATCGCCCAGGGCCTTGACCGCCGCCAGCGACGCTTTCTGACCCAGCCAGAAAATGGCTTGCTTGCGGATCTGCAAACTGGGGTCGCGGCGAGCCAGGTCGATCAGTTCGGAAACGGCCGCCTGTCCGCGCAGCAAATAAACGGCGAACACCAGGTCATGGCGCAGATCGGGATCGGCGTCCTGGCGCAGCAAGCCGCGCACGAACTCCAGCCCCTGGCCTTCGTCCGCCGCTCCCAGCCAGACCAGGCGTTCATCGGCCAGGTCGTATTTGCGGTCGCCGGCCAGAAGTTGAATGTCGCCGGCCCGGGCATGCCCGTTCTTGACCTCGTACAATAAGAGAGCCACGCCCCAGGCTTCTTCGGAGGCGGAGGCGCCGGGACCGTCCGCGATGTTCAAACCGCGACCGCGCTCCGGGCTGACCCGGATGCGGCCGTCCCGGCTTTGGATGGCCAACGGAGCGCCGGCGGAGCCGTCATGGCCGCGCGAACAGGAATCCATGCGCCCGGAAGCGGGAAACGCCCAGGCCGCGAAAAACACGGACCCGCCCTTTTCCCATTTGCGACAGGCCAGGGCGGCCCTTTCCTTGAGGGTGTTTGCGCCCGTCGCCACGACGACCGCCTTGCCCTGGAACAGGGCCTCGGTCGGGGGGGCGACCGCCTTCCCCGGCCGGGGCAGCAGCAAGAGCAACAGCAAGCCGATGCCGACGGAATAATTCAGTTGGCGTTCCATTGGCTTTCTCCTGTCAATCCTGCTCGATCAGCTGCTGCAGGAACTTCGCGGCTTCTTCGCTGTCGTTCTGACCGATCCAGAATATCGCCTTCTTTCTGAGCTCGACGTTCTTCTCATTGCGGGCAACGGCCAGCAGGTGCTTCAGCGCCGCCGGGCTTTCGCTCTGGCTGAGGCTGAACAGGATCTTTTCCCTGAAGGCGCCGCTCTGGCTTCCGTCATAGAGCGCCTTGAGCAGGTTGGCGTTGACATCGCCCCCTTTCTGGCCGATCCAGAACACCGCTTCTTCCTTCAAGAGATCCTCGGCATTGCCCGAGGCGATCTCCTTGAGAAATGCCGAACTCTTCTCATCTTCCCTCTGCCCCAGCGAAAAGATGATCTTTTTTCTCAGTCCGGGATCGCTGTTGGCCCGGAACATGTCCATCAGGGCTCCCGGGGCGCGCGGATCGTCGCTTTGCCCCATCCAGAACACGGCCTTTTCGCGCATCTCCAGGTCGGGGTCGGTCTTGGCGATATCCAGCAGCTTGGCGAAACTCGCTTCGCTCTGGCTCTGCGAGATCGCGAACAGGATCTTTTCTTTCAGTTTTTTATCCTTGCCTTCCGCGTAGAGGTCGATCAGATTCCGCAGGCCCACATCTCCCTCCTGCTGTCCCAGCCAGAAAACCGCCTGCTCGCGCACATAAGGATCCTCGTCCTTGCGGGCGACCTCGTTGAGCAGGGGCACGACCGAAGGGTCCTGGTGCTGGCTCAGGACGAAAACCGCCTTGGCGCGGATATTCTTGTCCTTGCTCTCGCGGATGATCTTTTTCAAGATGGGCAGGGCCTTTTCTTCATCCATTTGCAGCAGGGCGTCCAACGCCACCAGCTTGACGTTGATATCGGAACCGTTCCCGGCCTCGGCGCCGCGGGTGATGTATTTCTTGTATTGGACCTTGCCGGCCTTGACCAGGCTCTCGGCCAATTCGATGCGCAGCATGCGGGCGTCGGTGGCCCAGCTGCTCTTGGCATAGCGCTCGAGCAAGCGGCCGACGCTCTCCATGGCCTGCTCGCGCAGCGTGCCCTGCTTTTCCGGGTTCGTGGCCTCGCCGGCCGCCTGGTTCAGGCTGTAGGCCAGCCAATAATAGGCTTCCGCCCCGCGCGGGTCGCGGGCGTGCTGGGTGACGAACTTGCCCCAGTGGGCGACCGCGTCCTGCCATTGCTTGTCGTGGACCGCGTTTTTGCCCAGAACGAACAGCGACTCGACCGGATCGCTGCCGGCCGCGGGGCCGGGAACGGACATCAGGTTTCCTGCCAGCAGCAGGGCCAGCAGCACCAACCAAACGATTTTTTTCAAATTTTTCATTATGCGCCTCCTCAAATTTGCGTGATTTTGCGGTCTTTGGGTTTAAAAACTCTGATTTTCATGGGTATGCCCTTGGCCTGGATCAGTTCACTCAGCTGGCGGATGTTTTCCGGGCGCGACCGGTCCAAGTGGACCATTTCGAGCAGGACCAGCTCGATATCGCCCAGCAGGCGTTGCAGGGATGCGTCCCGGGTATTCCCGGCCCGCAGCTTCAGCAGGTAGAGATCGCTCAGCAGCCCGCGCACCCGGTCCGGATCCGTGGGCGCGGCCGCTCCAGGCTCCAGGGTATTGCTATACTCGGCCATGACCGGCTGCAGAAGGGAAAAGTAGTCCTGGGCGGTAGATGCGAAAGCCGGAGTGGCGGCAAAGGCGTTCGGCGAGTTGGCGGGCGGGAAAAGCAGGCGGGCCGCCGCGACGCCCAGGATGAAGAAGACCAGGAAGCCGCTGGCCGCCAGCGCCCAGCGCGGAAAGAAAAGCCAGGCCATGTTTCGCCGCGGGGGGGGGGCAACCGCGGCGGCGATCCTTTGCCAGGAGCGCTCCCAATCGGGAACCGGGACAGGAGCGGACAGCTCGGCGAAGCGCGCGGCGGATCGTTCCAGGTCAAGGAAGAGCGCGTCGCAGGAAGGACAAGCGCGGCGGTGCTTTTCAAATTCGCTCATTTCCGGCTGCGCCACGGACCGGTCCTGGATTGAAAAAAACAGTTCCCGGCATTGCTTGCATTTCATGTTTTCACCCTCCGGCCATCGGCCCCATTTCATTTTTCAACTGGGACAGGGCCACGAAAAGTTGTTTTTTGACGCTGCCCTGGCTGCAGCCCAGGACATCGGCGATCTCATGGATCTTCAACTGCTGGTAATGCCTGAGCACGACGATCATGCGCTTGCGCGGGGAAAGGCTGTTCAGCACCTGCCCCACCCGGGCCCTGGTCTCCTGCCGCTGGAATTCTACCTCGGGCGAGAGGGCGGCCGTGTCCTGGTCAGCCGCCAGCAGGTCCCGCTGCCAGCCATCATCCCCCTCCTGCCGGCGCTGCCTGCGAAAATGGTCCATGGCGCAGTTGACGGCGATGCGGTACAGCCAGGTGGAAAAATAGGAATTTTCGTCGAGCTGGCATTTTTTCAAGGACTGGAAAGCCTTGATGAAGGTATCCTGCAGAATATCCTCGGCATCCGGGATATTCTTCACATAGCGGTAGGCCAGGCTGAAGATGCGGCTGCGATGCCGCTCGTACAATTCATGCATGGCGCCGCGGTCCCCGGACCTGGCCAGGGCCACCCAATTCGCTTCGTTGATATTCATCTGCCGCATACCCCTTTGACGGGTATTATACCGCTTTGGTTGGCAAAGGATCGAGAAAATAAGCCGGGGAGGGATTTTCGAAGTAAAGAAGGGAAAATGTAAAAAAAAAGGGGACGGACCGTTGAAGGTCCGTCCCCTTGATTTCGAACTGTTAGCTAGTTCTTGGCTTTAAGCAGCCGGCAGCTTTCGCTTACCAGCGGTTGCCGCCGCCGAAGCGGTCGCGTTCGCGGTTGCCGCCTTCGGTTTTGGGCTTGGCTTCGTTCACCTTCATGGGCCTGCCTTTGAGTTCCTTGCCGTTCAGGGCCTTGATGGCCGCCGCGGCTTCTTCTTTCTCGGGCATTTCGACAAAACCAAAGCCTCTCGGCTTGTTCGTGAACTTGTCCTTGATGATGGTCGCTGAAGCCACCTGGCCAAATTCCTCAAAAGACTTGCGCAGATCCTCTTCTTGGATCTCCCAGGGTAAGTTACCGACGTAAATGTTCATAAAAACCTCCGATTTGAGTTTTTAATTTGTGAACACTCAGTTCGAATTTCATCCGGTTTTCCAAACCCTGTGAATATGGAAATCTCGACTTCAGCGAAATCGGGAGTTTTTTTCCATCTCTTGCGGGGATCTTCGGCAAACCAACAAAATTACAAAAACTTGATTCATTCACCAACTCAATCAAGCGAATTATAAATCAAATCCGCGGCGAATGCAAGATAAAAATAAATATTTTTCCCATGAACCTCAGGGGATGCGGTAGACGGTGTGTAGCTGCAGCCCCAGCCTGACGTCGGCCAGGCCCTGTTCCGCGCAGGATTTGAAGAAAGCGAAGGTGCGGCGGTAGCGGTCGCGGTCGTGCCGTTCCGGCTGGAGGACGATCGGCGCCGCGGTGCGTTGGCGTATTTTTTTCAAAACCGCCAGGTCCAACGCCGGCGTGACCAGCAGCTTGAACTCGCCGGCCCTGTCCCACAGCCGCGGGTGCACGCGGAAAGCGGCGGCGTCCTTGGGCGAGACCGTCCACCAGTCCAGGGGCAGGTCCTGGAAATGGAGCCCGTTGGTCTCCACGGCGATGAAATAACCCCTATGCTTCAGCTTGGCCACCAGGGCATGCAGGTCCTGTTCCAGCGGCTCGCCGCCGGTGATGACCAGGCGCGAGCGCGGAACGGCGGACACCTTTTCTGCGACGGCGGCGACGATCGCGTCCGGCCGCAGGGACCGACCGCGCCTCCAGGAAGCGCGGCTGTCGCAGTAGGAACAGCGCAGCGAGCAGCCGCTCAGGCGGATGAATACCGCGGGATAGCCGCTGTGCACGCCCTCGCCCTGGGCCGACCAGAAGATCTCACTGATCTTCGGCATAAGCGGCCCCGGCGTCCTCCGACTCCCAGACCATCACCCTGACCACGGGATATTTCAGCTTGATCTGTTCGAAAAAGTAGCGGGCCAGGTTCTCGGCCGACGGGGAAAAATCGTACGCTTCGTTGAGCACCCGGTGATCGGGGACCAGTCCGCGCAGGTATTCCTTGATAATGCCGAAATCGATGGAGATGCCCGACTTGTCCAAGGCGCGGGTCCGGAAGTGCACTTCCAGTTCGAAGGTATGGCCGTGCATTTTTTCGCACTTGCCTTTATAGTTTTCCAAAAAGTGGGCCGAGGAGAATTTCTGCCTGACCACCAGGTCCCAGCTCATGTTTTTCCCTCCTTGCGCAGGCGTTCGAGCAGCGGGTCCCGCCGCCCCAGCTCGCCGAAGGCCCGGGCCCTTATGTCGCAGGAAGGGCAGCGGCCGCAGGGGACCTCGCCGCCGCGGTAGCAGGAAACAGAATGGGAATAATCAACGCCCAGCTTGCATCCCAGCTCGATGATCTCCTTCTTGCTCAAACGGGCCAGCGGCGCGTGAACTTTGAAACGGGGTCCGCCCTTGGCCGCAGACGTCCCCTGATTGATGGCGGCCTGCATCTTGCGGGTGAAGGCCTCGGTCGTATCCGGGTAATCGGGGATGTCGACGGCATTGAAGCCGGTCACCAGGTTGCGGCAGCCGCGCGATTCGGCGTAGGCGGCGGCCACGGCCAGGAAGATGCCGTTGCGGAACGGCACGTAGGTCGATGGCGGGCCGGGTTCGCGGCGCGACTCGGCCAGGGAGCCGGCGATGGGCAGGCCGCCCTCAGCCAGCAGGGCCGAGTTCAACAGCCCCGGCAGCGGCAGGGTCGCCACCTCGCAACCGACCCCCAGGTTGTAGGCGATCCGCTTGGCCATCTCCACCTCAATGCGATGCCGCTGGCCGTAATCGAAGATCAGGGCCCAGAGCGGAGCGTATCTTTTCAGCGCCCAGTACAGCGCCGTGGTGGAATCGATGCCCCCGGAAAACAGGACGACGGCTCTTTTATTCATAAGGATATATTACAGCAAATCCTCATCCGTGCCAACCGGCGTCCCCGCCAGGAACTTGCGGGCGAACACCAGGACCCCGGCCAGCGAAAGCATGCCGCCGATGGCGATGGTCAGGGTGACGCCCACGGAGCTGGCCAGGATGCCGACCAGGAAACTGCCGATGGGCGTGGCGCCCATAAAGGCCATGGTATAGATGCTCATCACCCGCGCCCGCTTGTTGTCGTGGATCAGGTGCTGCAAATAGGTGTTCGCCGACGCCATCTGCACCATCATCCCCGTCCCGATCAGGAACATGAGCGGCATGGCCAGCCAGAAGGTGCGCGCCATGGACACCGCCACCAGGCCCAGGCTGAAAACCACCGCCCCGCCCACGAGCCTTTTTTCAATGCCGCGGGTGCCCTGGCGCGAGGCCAGGACCAGCGCCCCCAGCAAGGCGCCGCAACCGGTCGCCCCCATCAGGAAGCCCAGGCTGTGCGGGCCGCCGCCCAGGGTCCGGCTGACGAAGACCGGCATCAGGGTCATGTACGAAAACCCGAACAGGCTGACCCAGGAGACAAGCGCAATGATCAGGCGGGCCGGCTTCAGGCCGAAAGTATAAGCGAAGCCTTCCTTCATTTCATCCCACAGGTTGGCCTTTTTGCGGAATCCCTCCATCCTGGGCGTGAACTTCATGGCCAGCAGGGCGAAGATCACCGCCAGGTAGCTGACGCCGTTGATCAGGAAGCAGATCCCCTCCCCGGCCAGGCCGACCAGGATGCCGGCGATGGGCGGACCGACCAGGCGGGCGCCGTTGAACATGGCCGAGTTCAGGGCGATGGCATTGCCCAGGTCCTCCTTTCTTTCGACCACCTGCACGACCATGGAATGGCGGGCCGGGGCATCGAGAGCGTTGGCCACGCCCAGGAGAAAAGCCAGCGGCAGCAGATGCCAGGGAGCGATGGCGTGGCTGAACATAAGCAGGGCCAGGATCAAGGCCTGGACCATGGCCAGCGCCTGGGCCAGCAGCATGATGCGCAGGCGGTCCCAGCGGTCGGCCAGGACGCCGGCCAGCGGCGACATGAAGAAGACCGGCACCTGGGCGAAAAAAGCCACCAGCCCGAGGTAGAAGGGCGACCCGGTCAGGCGGTAGATCAGCCAGCCCATGGCCACCTGCTGCATCCAGGATCCGGTCAGCGAGATGCCCTGGCCGCCGAAATACAGGCGATAGTTGCGGTAGCGGAAGGCGCGCAGGGTCAACTTCAGGCCGGAGAAGCGCGGCGCCGGTCTGCCTTTGGTTTTCATGCTTCACCCGCTCCGCAGGTGTTCCACCAGGATCTTCAGGCCGATAACGATCAGGACCACCCCGCCCAGGGCCTCGGCCTTGCCCGCCAGCCGGGCCCCGAACCGCTGGCCCGCGAAGACGGCGGTCAGGGAAAGGGTGAAAGTGACCAGTCCGATCAGCACGACCGGGACCAGGATGTCGACGGCCAGCAGTGAAAAGCTTAAACCCACGGCCAGGGCATCGACGCTGGTCGCCACCGCCAAGCCTAGCATGACCGGCAAGCGCATGCGTCCGCCGCCCTGTCCGCGGCAGGCGGTCCCGCGGCTCGCGTCAAGGATCATCTTGCCGCCGATGAAAGCCAGCAGGATGAAGGCCAGCCAATGGTCGTAAGCCGAGATGACGTGCTTGAATCCCAGGCCGGCCAGCCAGCCGGCGACCGGCATCAGTGTCTGGAACAAGCCGAAAAGGAAAGCCAGGAGCAGGGCCTGGCGCAGGTCCAGCTTGCGGACGGCGCAGCCGCTGGCCAGGGAGACGGCGACGGCGTCCATGGCCAGACCCAGGGCGATGAACAGGACGGTTAGGATATCCATGTGGATCATCGCGGCAGGATCTCCACGAAGAACTTGCGCGAGAGCGAGCGGTAAGACGCCCGGAGCATGATGCGCCCGGCATTGCGGATCAGGTAAAGATCGTAATTGAAATTCTTGAACATGAAATCATAGTTCATCTGGGTCTGCAGTTGCCAGTTCTTGAAAAAGGTAACGGCGCAATCCAGGTAGCCGCTGGTGAAGCTCCCGGTTTTGGTGTCGTAGGATACGGACAGCCAGCCCTGGACCGGCTTGATGTTTTGCTTCAGGCGCAGGACCGCCGACCAGTCCTGGGAGGTGCCGCCCTGAATGAGCCAGGCCTCGGTCTGGCGCCGCGTGTTGAAATTGTACAGGAGATCGAGGTCGGCGAAAGCGGCGATGCTCTGGCTGCACTTGAAAACTCCGCCCAGGGACGTGAAGCGGTTCACCCGCTCCTGGTCCAGCAGCTGTTCGGCCGCCAGTGAGAAGTCGAAAGCCGGCCCCCCTCCCAGCCGCACGGTTTCGCTCTTCAGGCTGAGCGCCAGGTTGGCCCGGCTTTGGTCGCTTCGTTTCCCGGCCAGGTTCAGCTGGTTGACCATGAAACCGGAAGTGAAATTCATCTGCAGCAGCCCGTGATAGAGGCGGAAGGGCGCCGCGTTCAGAGTGAAGCGCGGCGTCCCCTGGCTCTGGTCCAGGAGCAGATCCTTGTGGAACTGGTAATCGGCGGCCATCTGGAACAAACGGTGGGTGTAGGCCAGCGACATCCCGGTGCTGCTCAGGCGGTTGGTCGCGTCCTGGCCGAAAAGCAGGCGCGAGCGCGAATGCTCCAGGGAGAGAGTGACGTTCTTCAAGGCCTGGTTTTGCAGGGAAACGTCGGCCTGGTACTGGTCCTTCTTCTCATAAGCCAGGTTCAAGGCGACGTTCCCCAGCAGCTTGTCCTGCAGGTTGGAGCGGAAGCGCAGCCAAAGTTCTTCGCGCCGGGCCTCGGTGCGCGTATATTCGATCGCCCACTCGCTGGTCCAGCCCGGGGCCCAGCGGTTGCGCCAGGCGAGCATGGCGCTGGACATGTTGCCGGTGATGGTGCCGGCGTTCAGGTTCAGCGAACTTTTCTTGCCCAGGTCGAGAGAACTGACGGAATTGAAATAAACCTTGAAGCGCGGCGGCACGTCGCTGCTGCCCAGGATATCGTACCTCAGGTCCAGGGAGTTGGCGGTCTTCACCGCCCCCGTCCCGAGCGTTTTCTCCAAGGTGAGGTGGCTGTCCACCACCACCCCGTGCGTGGGGGAAAACGAGATCTTGTCGATGCCGGCCCCCTGGATGCTCGTCTCGTCGTCACCCTGGTCGAGCTTGAACTTCCTGAACGACAGCGACTGCACGCCTTCGATGAAGACCGTGGACTCGTAGCCATAGACGCGGAAGCTGGGCGTGATCACGATGCGGCGGTTCAGCCAGTAAACCAGCGACTTTTTCAAACCCTCCAGGTCCTGCCTTGGGCTTTTTTTCGCGGGGCCGCCTTTCTCCTTGGCGGCGGCCGGCGTTCCGGCCAGGGTCCAGGACCGGATGCTCTCCTTGAAAGAGGTGAATTTCAATGCCAGGCTTTGCAGGTCGATTTCCAGCAGGTCGGCCGCGTACTTTTTTTTCCCGACCTGGACCCGGCAGCCCCGGCTGGCCTGGGCGACCCGGCCGGTCACGTCGACCTCCACCATGCCGGCCTGGATGGACCAGTTTTTGGAACGCAGCTGGATGCTCCCCAGGCCGTAGATGGCGTTGAAGTCGTAACTGTAGAGCAGGTAGTCCCCTTTGATCTCCAGGAGCTCCTTGGCCTGGAGGCCGATGGCCAACCCGGTAGCCGCCAGGAGAAAGCTGAGGAGCCGTTTCATTGAAACCGCAGCCGGTAAATCTTCCCTGCCTGGTCGCCGCACCAGAATATCCCCTCGGCGAAGGCCAGGCCGGCGGCCGAACGGGAAGGCGCCTGGTACCGGTTTTCCGTGGCGCCGCTGGCCGAAAGACGGAAGATCTTCATTTGCGAGGCGTCGATGGTCCACAGGCTGGCGCCGTCATGGCAGACGCCGTCGAGAGCGAAGCCGGGCTGGGGGATCGAGCGCTCGATGGCTCCGGTTTCCGGGTCGACGACCAGTACGGCGTTGGAGAGGCGGTCGGCGACGTACAGCCTCCCGCCGGAATAATCCAGCGCCGCGAAACTGCCGCGCGGCAGGTTGAGCATGCGCACCTGGGCGCCGTTGACGATATTGACCAGCACCAGCTGCGCGGTGTTCTTGACGCTGATCCACAGGTCTGCCCCGTCATAGGCCACGCCGGCCGCTCCTTGCGGGAATTCGAGCTCGCGGACCGGCGCCCCGGAAGTGTAACTCAAGGCCAGGACGCGCGACCCGACATCGACCACCCACAGGAGGTCGCCGCTGAAAGAGAGGTCGAGCGGAGCGATGCCGGTGACCTGGAGGGTGGACAGGATCTCGTAGGCGCGCGTCTCGGCATCGGGGTCGATCGGGTTGTCGAACAGCCGGTCGTTGCACGCGGCCAGCCCGACGAGGCTAAAAACGGCAAGTAATGCCAGTGCCGAATGCTTGGTGTTCATGGTCGTAAAAAGGGTGGAAAGCCACGGCGGCCTTGGGGCCGTACTTTTTCTTGGCGAAAACGAACATGTCGATCATATTGCCGATCCAGACCCCGGCCGCGGCCAGGAGGGCGGTGTTGCGCCGGCGGTCGCAGGCGGCGGTCCGCAGGCGCCATTCCGTGGCGCTGGCGGCGTCCCGGGCGTCACGGTAGCTGCGGTAGGCGTCGTTGCCCCGGCCGGCCTGGATGAACGCCTGGGCCAGGCAGAAAATTTCGGCCGAGGCGAAAAGCGCGGCCTTCACATACTGCTTTTCCCCCAGTTGCCCGAGACCGGGGAAGAGCAGTGATCTTTCCAATGCCCGGCGCCAGGGGTCGGGCTCGGCTTTTTTTTCTTCCGCCGCCGGCAGGGACGGCCCGGCCAGGAGCGCGGCCAGCAGGAGCAGCGCCCTGAGCCTACGCAATCTTGCCCTCGCAGAGGTTCTCGTTGACCACGCGCTCGATGCGCACCTGAAGTTTCTTCTTCTTGTAGCCGCGCACCGGCGGCACGCGCACCGTCAGGAAATTGCGCGTGACCACCAGCGCGTAGTTGGGGTTCTCCTCGATGAGGATGCCGGAAAAGGTCTTGCCACGGCAGCGGTCGCGATAGGCCAGCCTGAGCTGCAAGCCCAGTTCCTGCATCTCCACGGCGCGGGCGCGAACGATCTGCGGCGGCAGGGTCTCCATGGCGGCGGCCTTGGTGCCCGGACGCGGAGAGAAGGGAAAGACATGCAGGTAGTTCAGCGGCGCGGAGCGGATGAAGGCCAAGGTTTCCTGGAATTCCTTCTCGCTTTCGCCGGGGAAGCCGACGATGAAATCGGCTCCCAGGTTGGCCTCGGGGAAGAACTTGCGGAAGTGGCCCAGGATCTTCAGGTATTCCGCGCCGCGGCTGCCGCGGTTCATGCGGCGGATGACCGCGTCGCTGCCGCTCTGCAGGGAAAAGTGGAAACTGTCGGCGAGCTTGGGAAAAGCGCTGAGTTCCTTGACGAAGCTGTACTTGATGAAACGCGGGTCCAGGGAACTCAGGCGGATGATCTCCGCGCCGCGGACGTGCTGCATCTCCTCGACCAGGCCCAACAGGGTCTGGCGCGGGAACAGGTCGTAGCCGTAGGAGGAGAGATTGATCCCGGTCAGCACCACCTCGCGGTAGCCCAGCCCGGCGTAGCGCCGCACCTTGGCCATGATCTCCCCTTTGTCCAGGCTCTGCGCCTTGCCGCGCAGCGAGGGCACGATGCAGTACGAACAGCGAAAATTGCAGCCATCCTGGACCTTGAGGAAGACCCGCGAGCGGAAGGCCGAGTGGTAGATCATGCGGCTGTCCAGGGGGAAGAGCTCGCTCACAGCCTGCGGCAGCCGTTTTTTTTCCTGGTTGTCAAAAAAAAAATAGTTCTTGTATTTCTGGCCCAGGTGCGCCCGCTCGCGGCTGACGGTGCAGCCGGCGATGAGCCACTTGACGGCGGTATGGCGATAGGTGCGGCCGATGAAGCGCAGGACGTCCTTCTCGGCTTTTTCGGTGACGCTGCAGGTGTTCATGATGCCGAATGTCGCCTCGCCGGCGGCGGTGGTCAATTCGTAGCCGAGCTTTTCCAGCTCGCTGATCCACTCCTGGACTTCGGCCTGGTTGCAGCGGCAGCCGAAACACTCGACGACGAACTTCATCCCTTTTCCAGCCTGTCCTTCAGTTTGCGGCTTTTTTCCAGCACTTTCTCCCGCTGTTCGTCGCGGTACCCCCGCAGCTTTTCCTTCAAGTCCGGGTCGCTGGTGGCGAGCAGCGCCGCGGCGAACAGCGCAGCGTTGACGGCGCCGCCCTCGCCGATGCCGAAAACAGCCACCGGGACGCCGGCCGGCATCTGCACCATGGCCAGCAGGGAATCGAGGCCGGAAAGCGGCGAGGCCATGGGCACGCCCAGGACCGGGAGCACGGTGTGGGCGGCCACGACGCCGGGAAGGTGGGCGGCGCCGCCGGCAGCGGCGATGATCACCTGCACGCCGTCCCTTTCAAAGCCGCGGACCAGATCCAGGGTGCGCTCGGGCGTGCGATGGGCCGAGCTGATCTCGACCGTCACGCTCACTTGCAATTTTCGCAGCAGGGCGATCCCTTTCTCCACGGCGGGGAAATCGGAATCCGAGCCCAGCATAAAGGCGACCTTGGCGCTCATTTGCGGCTCCAGCCGATATCGCGGCGGAAAGCCATGTCCTCGAAGGTGATGAACGAAATACCGTCATACACCTTGGCCATGGCCTCCTTCAAGGTCGGGCCGGTGGCGCAGACGTTCAATACCCGGCCGCCGGCGCTGACCAGGCCGTCCCGGTTCTGGGCGGTGCCGGCGTGGAACACTTCCACCCCCAGCGACTTGGCGCGCTCCAGCCCCTGGATCTTGCTCCCGCTGGCGTACTTCTGGGGGTAGCCCTTGGCGGTCAGGACCACGCAGCCGGCCGCGTTTTCGTCCCAGTCGGCGCCGACCTCGAACAGGTTCTCGTCGGCCGCCCCTTCCAGGATGTCGACCAGGTCGCTCTTGAGACGCATCAGCACCACCTGGGTCTCGGGGTCGCCGAAGCGGGCGTTGAATTCCAGCACCCGCGGCCCGTCGCGGGTGATCATCAACCCGGCGTAAAGCAGCCCCTTGTATTCCTTGTTCTCGAATTTAAGCCCGGCCACGGTCGGCTGGATTATGGTCTTCATGATCTGGTTGAAAAGCTCCTTGCTGACCTGCGGCGCCGGGGAAATGGCGCCCATGCCGCCCGTGTTCGGCCCCTTGTCGCCTTCCAATGCTTTTTTATAATCCATGGAGGTGGCCAGGGGGAAGATGCGCTTGCCGTCGCACACGGCCATGAACGACAGCTCCTGGCCGCTGAGGAACTCCTCGATCACCACCCGCTCCCCGGACTGGCCGAATTTCCCTTCCAGCATGACCTCGTTGATGGCCGCTTCGGCCTCATCTTTTTTGCGGCAGATATAAACGCCCTTGCCGGCGGCCAGTCCGTCGGCCTTGATCACCAGCGGGAATTGGGCCCGGGGAAAATACTCCATGGCCTCGTTGGCGGAGTGGATCACCTTGAAGTCCGGGGTGGGGATATTGTTCTTGCGCATGAATTCCTTGGCGAACGACTTGGAGGTCTCGATCATGGCGGCCTTCTGGGTGGGGCCGAAGATCTTCAGGTTGCGGTTATTGAATTCATCGACAACGCCCAGGGCCAGCGGCTGTTCCGGTCCGACCACGGTCAGGTCGATCTTTTCAGCCTTGGCGAAATCGGCCAGCTCGATAATGCTGGTAGGCTTGATATCGACCAGGTCGGCCAGGTGCGCCATGCCCGGGTTGCCCGGGGCGGCGAAGATCTTGGTCACGCGCTTGGATTGCGAAATTTTCCATACCAGGGCGTGCTCGCGGCCTCCGGAACCGATGATCAGTATTTTCATCTTGACTCCTTGCTTGCGGCCAAATTATAGATAAAATCTCAGCTTTGCACAAGGGGAAAGATTGATGGCCGACGGCGAAGCCCCCGACGGCAGGTCAAAGACACGATGGCGGCGCAGGCATAGCGCCGTCGATCGTGTAGTTTGGCCGAGGGGCGAAGCCCCCGAGGCAGGTTTATCCCCCGATAGCGGGGCAGGCAAGGCCCCGCTGATCGGGGATTAGATGGCCGAGGGGGGGGGACTAGTCCGTGGCGAAATAGACCGGGTTCTCGGCCAGGAAAGCGTCGCTGAAAATGTCGCGCACCACTTCGCCCTGCAGCCCCTTGGACAAGGGGAAGCCGGCATAGTACAGCAGGGTGGGGAACAGGTCGGCCAGGCGGACCGACTCCAGATACAGCCCCTTTTTCAGGGCCGATTTTTCATACATCAGGAACGCCCCCGGAGCGCTCAGGGGCTTGTAGACGAAGACGTCGCGGCGGCCGAGATAATTGACCAGGATGCGGCGCCACACGGGCATGGGCACGATCTCGTGGAAATTCAGGATCACCAGCAGCTCATTGTCGCCCATGGTGCCGATGATCTTGCCGATGACCGAGTCGTAATACTCGTAGTAGCGGTTGAGTATCCAGCCGTATTTCTGGCTCTTCTCGGAATCGATCAGGTCGCCGAAATTCTCGGGGCGGGCGTAATGGTAATAATGGGCGTTGATGCTGGCCAGGCCGTTGAGCTGCACCAGCGAGTAGCGGAAATCGCGGGTCTTCAATTCCGGGATCTGCTTGCGGATGAAATCGTCGTAAAAAAAAGTCTTTTTCAGGATATCCAGTTTCTTGTCCCCGTTCTCCAGCGTGTCGGAAAAGAACTGGACGAAGGTGTTGTTTTTTTTCAGGTTTTTTCCGGCGTAAGGCGGCCAGGTCGGGGGCGTGATCATGGTGAAGGTCTTGAAACCGTTGCGCTCGTAGAACTCCTTGATGCGGTCGATGGGGGCGGCCGCGGCCCGCTTGTAAAAGCTGGTCACTTCCAGCTTGGCCGAATTCCGGAAGAAAATATATTTCGGGAAGATGTCGAACTCCTGGAGCAGGTCGCGGAACTGGAACTTGTAGGCGGAATGCGCGGCGGCGGCGTCCGGGAGTTCACCGCTCACCAGGGTGTGCAGGAGGGAGAGGTCCATGTTGGGGCGGTGCGTCTTCAGGCGGCCGATCACGCCGTTGTCCCTGATCCAGCTCAGGTTCAGCAACTTCTGCTCCTGGGAGACGCCCAGCAGGGTGTTGAGCGACAGTCCCTCCATGATCACGATATTGATCTGGCGCGGCGGACCGATGGCCGGGGCGGAGTAGCGGGGCGCGGCCGGCGACGGCGGCAGCCAGCGCACGACCAGCGCGTAGGCGGTCAGGGCGTCGCCGAGCAGCAGCAACAGGAAAAGCGCCTGGACCCATTTCTTGCGCTGCGAACGCATGAAAATGAAGACCAGGCCGAGGATGAGCAGCAGGAAATTGAGCAGCAGGATCTGGATGAAGCGGCGCTTGGCGGCGGCGCTGAAAAAGTCATGGTAGTATTCGTAATTGGCATAGATGACGATCGAGATGACCAGCACCGTGAAGGAGAAAAAATAGACCGGGGTCGGGGGCTTGAAAAAGCCGATGGGATACTTGCGCTCGGAAAAGAACTGCACGATGAAGAAGACCAGGGCGATGAACACGAACCACAGCGGGCCGTAATAGTACAGCAGGTTCAGGTAAAGCGGCAACAGGTCGCCGGGACGCAGCGCCGTGCCGGGGTTGAGCAGCCCGATCAGCAGCAGGATGAAGAAGGTGAAGAAGCAGGCCGTGAGGGTGAAATGGACGACCAGCTTCAACGAGCGCAGCAAGTTACTTTTCGTAGCCTTGCGACGTGGTGATGAGCATCAGCGTGGTCTGGCCGATCTTGAATTCCGTCTGGTCGGTGATCTCGGTGATGGAGACCTTGTCGTCGTTGATGAAGGTGCCGTTGGTGCTGCCCAGGTCGCGCAGGAAGATCTTTTCGTTGCGCACCTCGATGGCCATGTGCTTGCGGGACACTTCCTTGTCGGGGATGATCAGGTCGACCTTGCCGCGCCCGATCAGGACGTAGGGCTTGTTCAGGTGGAAGATGAACCCGGCGCGGGCGCCCTTGATGACGGCGACCGAGATCTTGCGGTCATCGGGCAGTTTCAGGTTTTCATTGATCCACAGTGAATCCTCTACCTTCTGCTGGAGGATCTTGGCCGTGTCCTTCTTGCTGGAGGAATCGCTCTTGGCCTCCATGACCTCGAAAACGGTCTGGCAGCGCGAACATTTCAGCTTGTTCTTGCCCTTGACCTTCTCCTCGGGGATCTCGTATTTGGCCTTGCATTGCGGACATTCGATAAGCATGGTTGAATTATAGCACCATTGAAAAAAATTAGTCAATCGGCATGAAAATTTTATCGCCGATTTTCAATTTCAGCTTTTTCGCCACGCCGCCGGCGATCTCCAGGACATAACGGGCCGGGAGGGCCGAAGTGGTGCTGGGGCAGGGATCGCGGCGGCAGGGGGAGACGGAACCGTGCAGATCGACGACCTGCTTGTCGCTGTTGAGGAAGATCATGTCCAGGGGGATCAGGGTGTTCTTCATCCAAAAGCTGCGGATCTCCTCGTCGGGGAAAATGAACAGCATGCCGTAGCCGGGCTTGAGGCAGCGGCGGAACATCAGCCCGCGGGCGTGCTTTTCCGGGGTATCGGCGATCTCGGCCTGGAAGGGCTGGTCGTGGATATAGACGGTGACGAAGCGGTTTCCGGCGCTCAGGATGCCGGCGCAGGCCAACAGGGAGACCAGCAGCTTTTTCATAGCAATGGCACGAATACGACCCCGATCAGGTCCTCGGCATAAATATTCCCACCCTGCTTGCGGAAGCGCACCAGGCGCTGGTCGGTGCCGCCGACCGGGGAAATGGCGATGCCGCCCTCGGCGAGCTGGGCGAAAAGGCCGGCCGGGAACTCGGCCGGCGCGGCGGTGACCATGATGCGGTCATAGGGGGCGAACTCGGGCCAGCCCTCCTGGCCGTGGCCGACCTTGAAAAAAATATTGCCGTAATGCAGGCGGTCTTGCAGCAAAGCCCGGGCCCGGGCGCTCAACTCGGGGATCACCTCCACCGTGTAAACGCGGGCGGCGGTCTCGGCCAGCAACGCGGCCTGGTAGCCCGAACCCGTGCCGATCTCCAGCACCGACTCCCGGCCGCTCAATTCGAGCTGCTCGGTCATGTAGGCCACGATGTACGGCTGGGAGATGGTCTGCCCGCAGCCGATGGCCAGCGGGCCGTCGGCGTAGCTGCTCGGCCGCGCCCCCTCCTCCATGAACAGTTCGCGCGGGACCTTGCCCATGGCGGCCAGCACGGAAAGGTCGCGGATGCCGCGCGGGCGCAGCTGCTGCTCGACCATGCGGCTGCGGGCGGCGGCGAAAGCGTTTTCCATGGTCAATAGGATTTGGCGAACAGCACGGTATGCGGAGCGTCCTGGCCGCAGACCACACACGCCTTGGCCGCGGGTTCCGGCTTTTCCAGGATCACGCGGATGGTGGCGGCGGCGTCGGCCTTGACCTTGGCCTCGCAGTCCACCCCGCCGCACCAGCCGCAGCGGATGAAGCCGCGGCCTCCGGCCATGGCCTCCTTGAGCTCGGCGAAGGTGCCGGCGTCGCGGGTGTTCTCGTCGCGGAAGGCCAGGGCCTTGCGGTACATCTCGGCCTGGATCTTTTCGAGGAGCAGCTTGAGCTCCTCGGCCAGCTTGTCCCAGGGGACGAAGCTTTTTTTGCGGTCCAGGCGGCTGACCAGCACCGCCTGCTTCTTGTCGATGTCCTTGGGTCCGATCTCGACGCGCACCGGCACGCCGCGCATCTCCCAGTCGGCGTATTTCCAGCCCGGGGTGTAGGCGTCGCGGTCGTCGAGAAACACCCGGATACCGGCGGCCTTCAGGTCGCTGAAAACCTGCTGCGCCTGGGGCAGCACGGTTTCCCGCCAGTTGCCGGCCGAGATGGGGACGATCACGGCCTGGATCGGCGCCACGCGCGGAGGCAGGATCAGCCCCGAGTCGTCGCCGTGGGTCATGACCAGCGCGCCCACCAGCCGGGTGGTCGCGCCCCACGACGTCTGCCAGGCGTACTCCAGCTTCTGCTCCTTGCTTTCATAGCGGATGTTGAAGGCCTTGGCGAAATTCTGGCCCAGGTTATGGGAGGTGCCGGCCTGCAGGGCCTTGCCGTCGGGCATGAGCATCTCGATGGCGTAAGTGCGCACGGCGCCGGCGAACTTCTCGCTGTCGCTCTTGCGGCCGGTGACCACCGGGATGGCCAAATAATCCTCAGCCAGGGTGCGGTAGGTGGCCAGCATGCGCAGCGTCTCCTCCTCGGCCTCCTCGGCGGTGGCGTGCACGGTGTGCCCCTCCTGCCACAGGAACTCGGTGGTGCGCAGGAACAGGCGCGTCACCTTTTCCCAGCGCACCACGTTGGCCCACTGGTTGTAGAGCAGGGGCAGGTCGCGCCACGACTTGACCCACTTGGAGTACATCGAGCAAATGATGGCTTCGGAGGTGGGGCGCACGGCCAGCCGCTCCTCGAGCACCTCGCCGCCGCCCACGGTCACCCACGCGACCTCCGGGGCGAAGCCCTCGACGTGCTCAGCTTCCTTCTTCAGGAAGGATTCGGGGATGAACAGGGGGAAATAGGCGTTGCGGTGGCCGCTCTCCTTGAACATGCGGTCGAGCTGGTCGCGGATCAGCTCCCATATCTCGTAGCCGTAGGGGCGGATGACCATCATGCCTTTCATCGGCGAATAGTCCGCCAGTTCGGCCTTCTTGACCACGTCCACGTACCAGGCGGAGAAATCCACGGATTTCTTGGTGATGTCCTTCACAAAATCGTTTTCAGCTGCCATTATTTCTCCTTTTCGGTCCCCATTATAGATTATTAACGCGCGACTGGCAAGGCGGATGTGAAAGGCTTAAAAGGAAAAAGTAAAAAGGAAAAAGGTGAAAGTAAGAAAAAAGCCCTTCAGCAATCGACGCATATTTCCTTACTTTTTCCTTTTACCTTTTACCTTTTACCTTTCAAGAGTTACTCCAACCTTATTGGGTTCTCTTGTTTTATTTTTCCTTCTTGAACACCAGCCAGAGGTCGGGGGCGAAATAGGGCAGGAGCAACTCGCGCAGCAACGGGTACTGTTCCGGCTTGATCAGCGCCTTTTCCACGGCAACGCTCTGGGAAAACCGCAGCACCCCGTTCTTTTCGACCGCCAGGCTGCGAACAAAGTGGCCGAGCTCGTTCCGGCGCTCGACGTTCGGGGCGAAGTATTCGAGCTTCAGGCCGGTTGCCGGCTGCAGCTCCAGGTTCACGCTCGCCTGGAACGGGGCGTCCAGCGCCAGGGGCGTTTCGCGCTGCGCCGGCAGCGCCAAGTTCTCCGTCAATCCGGGCAAACGGACAGGGTCGGCGCAGTAGAAATTCGAACCGGCCGCCTTGAGCCACTTGCCGCTGAAAGTCGCCTCGACGCGCGCCTCGCGCCGGCCAAGGGAGAGCAGCTTCTTGACCTCGACCTTGTCGATCGGAAAAATCCTTTTCAGCAGCCCGGCGATGAACTTGACGTTGTCGGTCGCAGCCTCGTTGTAGCGGTTGAAAATGCCGCGCGCCGCCACCACCAGGGTGCCCGAGGCGCCGTCGGCGGCCAGCTGCACCGTGCCCGAAACTTCGACGCCGCTCCCCTGTGAGTCGCTCGCGGGGAGCTTCTCCAGCGCCAGCTTCTCCAGGTTCCAGGCGTCGCGCTCCTGGAGGCGGTAGGGGAAGAATTCCTGCTGCTCCTGCCAGGGGTCGAGATAGAGCGTATGGGGCCCGCTTGTTTTGAGCCAGAACTCCCCTATCGCCTGAAAAGCGGGGACATCGGCTGCAATGGCGCTGCCATTGGCGACGGCCAGCAGTTCGGCATCGGTGCCGGCTTTCTTCAGCATGGCCCGCAGCAGCAGCGCCTTTTCCAGGCGCGTCCCGTAATTGCTCAGGAACACGCGCGCCGCAGGCCGCGGCTGCCAGCCGGTCGCTTCACCGCCCAGGCGGCAGCCCTGCATTTCGACCGCAACTATTTTCTGGAGTTCTGCCAGCAGGTCGGGGCGGGCGGGGCATTGCGTTTTCAGCTTTTCGATCCGCTCCAGCAGCGCCGCGGGCAGCGGCGCGGGATCGTCGGCAAGGGCCAGGGCCGCCTTCCAGTCGGGGGCGACGGAAAAGACCACGGCCGGCTCTGAACCGGCGGGGGCCAGCGCCTCGTGGGCGGCAGGCGGCAGCGAGGCCAATTCAAACGTATAACGCTTTCCCGCTTCGGAATCGCTCACTTGCGCTTGGACCGGCGACCCGAAAACGCGGTAGCGCAACGCTTGACCGGCGGGGACCTTGATCTCCAGCCGGTACTTGTCGACCGGGAAATCCCGGTTCAGGATCTCGCGTCCCGAAAAAACGGGCAGGAAGCCGGCTTTGGTGTGGATGCGGTACTTGAGGTCCACCACCGCTCCGCGCTCGAGCCCGACATGGGTGACCACCATCTCGCGCAAGCCCGCGAAATCGGCGAAGCCGTGGGCGGCGAAGGGCAGCACCTCGTTGAAGGCGTTCGGCGGCGACGCGACCTTGCGCCCGTCGGTCATGGTGGTCTCTGATTTCAGGATCTCCAGTTTCTGGAAATCCGGGTTATAGACGATGAACGTTTCACCCAGGGCGCGGTTGAAGGCGTAATAAGTGTCGAGGCGCGCCTGCTGTTCACAGGTCATGTCCCAGGAGCCGTCCTCGTGCAGTTCATAGGTGACGGCCACGTTCAGGAACCGGGCATCGTACTTGGGCAGGGCGAGCAGGGAGCAGGCGGCCAGCAGGGCCAGGCAGAGTAAGGTCAGCCGCTTCATTTTTCACCTCCGCGGTCGAGCAGCAGGGTCGTTTCCATGATCTTCTTGAATTCCAGGACGCCATTGCGCACGCTCTCCCAGTCCTCGGGCTGGTGGATACGCTTTTTAAGCTCCAACCTGGCCTTGACGGCGAGGCTGCCGCGGCCGGCCTTGAGGTCGCCGCTGAAATCGGCGCCGCTGCCGCTGACCTTTTTCAGCGCCGGCGGCGGCAGGGGCCGCCATTTGCCGGGGAAGGTCATGGTTTCGCTCACCTCCACCAGTTGCGAGCTGCGCAGCCGGAACGGGTATTTCCTCACCTCCAAAGCGGTGTTCAGCCTGAGGAAGCCCAGGACCCCCTGGAACGGCAGGGTCGCCGCCAGGGGGCGGAGCCAGGCGGTCCGCTCCCCCTGCTTCAGGTAACCGGGGATCTCGACCTTGAACTCGACGAGCATGGGCTTGGCGATGTCGAAGGGGTCGGGGAAGACCACGCCGGAAACCCGGGCCGCCGGGTGCAGATGGAAAAACTCCTGCTGCAGCGCCTCGGGCCAGCGGTGGAGCGGGTAGCGGGTGAAGATGCGGCGCAGGTTGGAATCGGACTGCCCCTCGGCCTCGATGCGCACGCGCCCCCTGAGGGTGCCGTCATTGCCGACGGCCGAATCGAGGCGATAACGGACGTAGTGGTTCGCCGCCGGCGATACCGGCGTGGTGGCCAGGTCGGCCCCCTCGGGCACGCCCATCAGGTACTCCTGCTGCTGCTCGGCCGACGACCACAGCTCGCGCACCCCTGGGACCCAGGTGGGGTCGAGCAGGTGGTATTTGCCGTCGACCTTGACCAGGGTGACGCTGTGGTTGAACTGGTCGGCCGGGATGCGGTCAATGCGCGAGCCGGCCATGGTCATGGCCGGGTAGGACTCGAAGCCGGCCGCGCGCAGCATGGTGATCAGCATGCCCGCCTTGTCCTTGCAGACGCCGCAGCGGTCGCTGAAGGTCATGGAGCCCTTGTGCAGGGTATAGCCCTCGCCCGGGCCCATGGAGATGCCCGAATAGCGGATCTCTTCGGCCACCCAGTGGGTCAGGCGCGAGATCTTCTCCCAGTCGTCCTTGGCGCCGCGCACGATCTCGTCGGTCTTGGCCTTGATCTCATCGTCGAATTCGAAGGAGCCGAAATCCTCGTTCACCTTGTAGAACCACAGCGACTTGGCCCGCCAGTCGGGCGAAGTGGAGATGAGCAGCTTGGGGGCGACGTCGGAGAGGTCGACCATGTCGGGCTCGCTCTTGAAGGGCAGGATGTCCTTGACCTCCCAGAAATACTCGGTTTGCTCGCCCTGCATGCGGACGTAATGCCGGGCCTGGCCGTTGTACATTTCGAACTGCACTTTTTTAGCAGCCGGCATAAGCACCTTGTAGCTCTTCACCCGCAGCGGCACGCCGGAGTAGAACGGAACGATATCGTAAAAATGCCCCTTCATGGGCGGGACGTAGCGGTCGTCTTCCTGGGCGGCGTCCGCTCCCAGCAGGGCATAAGTGAACCCCTTCTGGTAGGTCTTGATCCATACGCCGTCGCCGGGCTCCAGGCGTCCGGCCGGGATGACGATCTCGCGCGCGCCCCAGTAGATGGCGCGTGCCGGGGCGGGATAGTCGCGGACCGCGGACAAAGGGACGGTCTCCACCGCGCCGCCGGCGCGCAGGACCTTCATTTCCCTGACCTCGACAAAAGCGGACAGAGGGTCATAGCCGAAGGTCAGTGACTGCAGGGTCCGGGCGCCCTCGGCGTTCAGGACCTTGTACAGCACTTCCTTGTCGACGTGGCTCAGCCCCGACTCCTCCACGCGCACCGTGGTGCGGTCGAAGGCGGCCAGGTACGGCGCGCCGGGAAAATCCCCGGCCTCGCCGGCCGCGGACAGCTGCTTTTGCAAGTCGTCCTGTCCCGGGGCGGGAATAAAGGCCAGAAAAAGAACAACAGCCAGAAAAAATATTTTTTTCACGGGCGACCCCCTTTTTTATTTCTACCTTCGGCCTTGGACTCATCTTTTTTTTTCGGCATGACGAAAATGGCGTCGTCCATGTCCGGGTTGATCTCGACCGTATCCAGGACCAGCCGCGCCTGGGTCTTGCCGCCGGTCCGGTTCTCGATGACAAAAGGCACCTGCCGTCCCTCGACCAACCGGTAGTCGCCGTAAATGATCTCGACCAGGGACGAGGCCTCCCCGGCCTGCACGGACAGCGAGCTTTTCAACCCGAGGCCGCTTTCGGCATCCAGATAAAAAAAGATCTCTTTTCCTTCGCTCTTGATCATCTTCAGCTTGAACACCGTTTTCCCTTCCAGGTCTTCCTGGCCCAGGAGCTCCAGGGCATAGCCCTTTTCCCTGAACACGACCAGCGGGTTGGCGAACTCGGCCTGTTCCCTGAACAGCCGGCCCTGCTCCTGGGGCATCTCGGCGGCGGCGGCGGCGAGCAGGGGGTTGAGCCACCAGGCGGTCCGGCCGTCGTAGGCCTGGACGACCCTTTGCTCCTGGACCATCGTCACCACCCGCAGCTTGTCCGGGGCCTTCTGCCAGCGCACCACGGGCAGCTCCAGCCCCTGGGCCGGGACCATGAGCTTGCCGCTCATCTTGATGGCCGTCACTGCCTTGAGCTTATCGAGGCCGCCGTGGGCCTGGTAATACCGGGCCAGGACTTCGTCCAGGGTTTGGCCTGCCAACAGTCCCGCCGTCAAAATGACCGCCGCCACGAAAAACATTTTTTTCATCCGCGGGCTCCTGTAAAAAAAAGCATTGTAACATACGTTTTTTATTTAAGGAATCAGTCCGTTCCCGCCTTTTTCCCGGTTCCGAACCAATGGTACAGCACCGGCAGCAGGAGCAGCGTCAGCAGGGTCGACGAGATGAGGCCGCCGACCACGACCACCGCCAGGGGCCGCTGGATCTCGGAGCCCGGGCCCCGGGCGAAAAGCAGGGGGGCCAGGCTGAGCACGGTGATGGTCGCGGTCATGAGCACCGGCCGCAAGCGGTTGAGGCAGCCCTGGACAACGGCTTCGCCCAGGGGCTTGCCCTGCTCCTGGAGCTGGGCGATATGGGAGAGCAGGACGATGCCGTTCAGCACCGCGATCCCGAAAAGGGCGATGAAGCCGACCGAAGCCGGCACCGACAGGTAAAGGCCGGAGATAAAGAGGGCCAGCACGCCGCCGATCAGCGCGAAAGGCAGGTTGAGGATGACCAGCAGCGAAACGCGCAGCGAGCCGAAGGTCAGGTAGAGCAGCAGCAGCACCAGGCCGATGGTCAGAGGCAGGATGACCGCCAACCTTTGCATGGCCCGTTTCTGGCTCTCGAACTGCCCTCCCCACTCCAGGAAATAGCCGGCGGGCAGGCGGACGCCGCGGGCGATCTCGCGGCGCGCTTCGGCGACGAATCCCCCCAGGTCCCGGCCCGATATGTTGCATTCGATACCGATGCGCCTCATGCCGCCTTCGCGGCTGATCTGGTTGGGGCCTTCGACGAACGAAATATCGGCCACCTCGGCCAGCGGCAGCCAGGCGCCTCCGGGCGTGCGCAGGAGGATGGCGCCCACGGTTTCCAGCGAATCCCTTTTTCCTTCG
>Ga0209262_10000250_pt1 | contig 28266 bp, 26 predicted proteins | sample Lowcelwee11metaG_FD_187171 | JGI IMG/M metagenome (GOLD analysis project Ga0209262, IMG submission 187171) | Freshwater pond sediment microbial communities from the University of Edinburgh, under environmental carbon perturbations - Low... | ecosystem: Environmental > Aquatic > Freshwater >... | reverse complement strand
CTACCAGGGCCTGTCCGACTTCCAGACCTGGGTCTGCGCGCTGGCGATGCTGCTGGGGCGCCTCGAGATCTTCAGCTTCCTCGTGTTGTTCACGCCGGTGTATTGGCGGAAGTGACGGTCGCTTCGAACGCCTGCTTTTCACGGGGCCCGCGCGCTGGCGTTCATCACGTCGACTCCATCAGCGTGTTTGGGTCGTGTTCTTGTAGATCCGGCCATCCTTCATGATCACGACTAAGTTCTTTGCCGGATCGGCAATCAGGTCGATGTTGGCAATCGGGTCGCCATCGACCAACAGCAGGTCGGCGAGCGCCCCGGTCTCCACGACGCCGAGCTTGCCCTCGTAGGGACTGCGCAACCCGGAGAGCGCCAGCAACTCGGCGTTGTCCGCAGTCGCCATCTTCAGCACTTCGGCCGGCGTGTACCAGCGGACCATCTTGGCGAGCTGCTCGCCCTGCGTCGCCGCGGCCTTCGCGTCGAACAACGTGTCGGTGCCCCACGCTGTCTTGACCTTGTGCTTCTTGGCGAGCGCGTAGGCGGTGTCGGTCCCGTTGAACATCTCGAGCTGCTTGCGGCGGTTCGCCGATCCCTCCGGGAACGGCGACGGCCTGTCATCGACGAATGGCTGCAGGCTCCACCAGATGCCTTTCTCCGCCATCAACTTCGCCGTGGCGTCGTCCAGCAGCTGGCCGTGATCGATGCAGCGCACCCCGGCCTCGATGGACTGCCGCACGGCCCGCGGCGTGTAGGCGTGCACGGTGACGTAGGTGCCCCAGTTATCCGCGGCTTCGACCGCCGCCCGAAGCTCGGGAACCGTGTACTGCGTGACGTCGAGCGGATCGTAGTTGGACGTGACGCCGCCGCCGGCCATCAGCTTGATCTGCGACGCACCGAGCGCGAGCTGTTCGCGTGCCCGCTTGCGGACCGTGTCCGGATCGTCGGCGATGGCGGCTGCGCCGACGCGCTCGCTGTAGGTGAAGTCGCCCGGGCGGGCCGGCATGTCGTTGGGCAACCGGAAATCACCGTGGCCGCCCGACTGCGAGATGAACGCGCCCGACGGCCAGATGCGTGGTCCCGCCACGATGCCGGCGTCGATGCCCTGCTTCAGGCCGAACACCGGGCCGCCGAGATCGCGAATGCTCGTAAAGCCGCGCAGCAGCATGTCGTTGGCGGCCTTTGCGGCCGCGACGTTGACGAAGCCGATGTCGCTCGTGAGCACCGCCAGCTGCGGAATGGTCGCGAACATGATGTGCACATGGGCATCGATGAGGCCCGGCATCAGCGTGCGACCGCCGCCGTCGATGATGGTCACCGCAGGATTAGCGGGTACAGCGCCGGCGCCCATCGCAGCGATCCGATTGCCGCGAACGAGCACGGCAGTCGGGCTGGACAGGGCGGTGGACCTGCCGTCGAACACGCGAACGTCGCGGAAGAGAACCTCGGGAGCCGACTGCTCCGCGGCATTGCCGGCCGGAACAGTCGCGAGCAGCAGCGCAATCACGCTCAACCGAGCGAATCGGTGGTGGAGGTTGCGAAGCACGGGTCGGTCTCCCCAGTCGTTTCTTACGGGATTCTGTTGGGTACAACGGTACCTTTTCCCTGCGGTCCCTGCACGGATCCCGAGATCGACCGAGAGTGGCCGTGCATCTATCAGCCGGAGCTGTGGCCGACCTGCGCGAACGGCATTGCGTACGTGGCGAGTGCACTGCGAGGCGAAGTCGGCGCAGCCGAGAAGGCCGCCGCCACGAGCGAGCTCCGCGCAGTATCGAGCAGGGGATCACGCCGTGGAGGTGATCGCTGCAACAAGTTCAACGGCGCTCGCGATTGTGCCGCGCAACCTGCGTGTATCACCGACGTATGTCTCGAGCGCCTCGAGAGCGCGCTTCTCGAGATTCGATCCATTGACGAGGCCGCGACGTGCCAGAGCGGCGATGTCTGCTCGGTCCTGCCCCGAGAATCGCCCGAGCTTGCTCACCGCCAGGTCGACCGGCGTCAGGACGCGTACGTCGAGAACGCCGGGGTCGATTCCCTCCAGAGCAAGAGGTATCGAGTCATCCTGAGCATCCTCGTGCATCAGGCCGAGCGTGTCGTTGTACTGGCGATCGAAATAGAGCAGGCGAGCGGCGCCGTCTTCGTCCCGGTACGCCACGTCGAGCCCGTCTGGCAAAGCGATCCGTCGCGAAAACGTGGCGTCGACGTCGACGGAGACTCGTTCGCCGGTATGGAAGTGCAGGGCCGCTCCACCGGCGACGTACATGTGGATCGGCAGCGCGCTGTGTGCGACGTCAGTCAGTGAGGCAGCGATTCGCGCCGCCAGCTCTCGGAATGCGGCCACGTACTCTGGGCGGGTATACGACTCAGGCCGCACGGTCGAGCCCCGCTTCGAGCATCGGCAGGAAGCGCGATGGTGGCAACGGAGTCTCGGCGAGCCAGCGTGCGAACACGCTCGGCACCGTTGCCCCGGGGTGAAGGGCTTCCGCAAGGTCGAGGTACGTCCGGCGATCGAGTTGGGGGACACTCGCGAGCGTTACCGCGAGGCCCGCTAAAAAGAATGGCGGGCCCAAAGGACGCCAATCCTCCGGGCGGGTCGTGCCGGTGCGAAGGACGTCGACCAGTCTCGCTTCCAGCCGCCGATCGACGACCGACGGCCAGAGTCCATTCGCGCTCGTTCTGGCGGGCCCCTCATGGACCGTCAAGGTCGCGCCGACGGATCGGGCCAACGCATCGAGCGTCGCGAAATCGCAGGTCGATCGCGACCGGAGGCGACACAGTGTTTCCTTCGGCAGACCCGAGCGGCGCGCCCACTCGGCGTCGGACCAGCCGGCCTGGCGCGCAGCTGAGGTCAGCGAGTTCAGCAAGTCCGATAATCGGGCCGTTGACTTTTGCATCAACGACAGTTTGACCAGGCGTTGATCTAAAAGTCAACTGTACGTACGTTCAAGCCCGTGTAGACGCTCAGAACTCGAGGACCCGATCGGCCTTCAGGATCCAACCTGCCTCTCCCGCGTTGAGCGTGTACTGCAACTGACGGATCCTGCCGGTCGGTGCGCCGACCTCGTCATGGATCGGGAAGCGACGCCCGAGGACCCCTTCGAGGACAGCGAATTCGTCCTGGCCAAGGTAACCGTCGGTGGCGCCCGGTATGTCGGAGAGCGGCGCCATGAAAGCCATGCTCAACGATTTGCGATTGTTCGCGACATAGGTGACGACTGACCCCCTCGCATCGGCTCCGGTCGACTTGACGTACACGTAGACCTCGGGCGACCCGTCCGCGTTGAGGTCGGCCACCTCGGCGCCGGTGACGGTCCCATCCACCTCCTGCGACCAGGCCGAGTTGTCGATCTCGAGGCCGGTCGTGCTGACGCTGACGGTGTTGGCGGACACCGTATTCGAGGACACGACGTTGAAGGTCACGCCCTGAAATTCAAGGACCTGAGCAAACGAGATTTCCGCTGGCTGCGCCTCACTGGTCGCTTGCGCCGTTGTCGCGGGCTCGCGTGCGGCGGGATTCACAGGAGGGTCCTGCTGCCCGCTGCAGGCGGCCATCAGAGATTGAAGAACGAAGGCGACGATCAGGCGGCGAAACACGGGTCCGTCCTCATTGTTCGGTGACGCGCCTAGTTCGCCGCCGTCTCGGGCGCCGCGCCGTCGCTCAGCACGGTGATGTCCGCGTGCATGTTCTCTGCGAGGATCGGTGCATCCGTCACGAACAGGGTGGCACCTGGCGCGAGCAGAAGGCTCACGGCGTACGCGAACCCGGGTGGCATCGACACACGTGCGGCCGCGTCGTGCGAAAGGGCGCGTCCGTTCTCGTCGAAATGCCCTGGCATCGCCACCGCGACCCAGGTCGGCGTCGAGGTGTCCGGTTGCTCGCGCATCACGAAGGTATGCGTCCCGAGCGGCTCGGACGGATCGTGCACGGTGATTCGCGCGCGACCAATCTCGACGCCATTGCGCAGCACCAGCACGCGCTGGTCGGCGGAACTCATCAGGATCGAAACCGGTCCGTGCGGCGCCTTCTCCGGCTCGAGGCGAAATTCATCGTCCGCCGCCAGCCGCTCCGTGCTCACCGGAGCGCCGGTCGTCGCATCCACCGGCGAGAAGGCTGGCGGGTGGGCGACTTCCCCGGGAGCGCTGTGTTCGTCGACCACGACGACCGTCATGCCCATCGGCGAGGCGGCGAACAGTTCTTCCGCGAACTTTGACGGCAGGTGCACACAGCCGTGCGACGACGGGTAGCCGGGCAGGCCGCCGGCATGCAGCGCCACGCCGTCCCAGGTCAGGCGCTGCGTGAACGGCATCGGTGCGTTGTTGTACTTGGATGAGCGGTGGTCCTTGTCCTTCTGCAGGATCACGAACACGCCCGTCGGCGTGCCGTGACCCGGCTTGCCGCTACTGACGGTGGTGACACCGATCTGCACGCCGTTGCGGTAGACGTAGGCACGCTGTTCGCCAAGGCTCACGAGCACCACGATCGGCCCGATCGGCGCCGCGGCGGGGTTCCATACGAACTCACCTTGCTTGAGCGCGACCGGCGCCGTTTCGGGCGGTAGCGACTCCTTGGCGCCCCAGAATGGAACGGCCTGTGAAACCAACGGCCACATCGCCGCGAACACGAACGACAGTTTCCGTGTGAACATTTGTACAAATCTCCGCTAGGCCCACGCCGGTCGCAGTCGCAGGATCCCGTCTGCCGGGCACCAGACCCGACTTGATACCGATTAACGGGGCTGCCGGCTATCCGAAAAGCGCGTGCGATGGCACCGCAACGTCGCTTTGGATACGCTCGCGGACGATTGCTCAGCGGACGGACCGGAGTGCAATGGAGCAGGTTGCGGACACCGCCGTCTTCGAACCGATGACTTTCGCCCATCGGACGGACGACCTCGACGACGCGGTTGAGTTCGTCGGGCGCCACTTCGGATCCCATTCCCGTGTGCCGCGCACCCGAGGGCCGCTCGGCTTCGATGTTCGCTTCACGGTTGCGGAGCGCAGCGCCTGCGGAAGCTCATCGATCGCCGTTCCATCGACGCTGCGTGCCGCCACGCGGGGAGTCGTCGTCCACCTGCCAACCCGGCAGGAGAATCGATACCGGATCGGCCGCCGCAGCCTGAGGGCGGCGCCGGACATGGCTGTACTGCTCTGCCCCGGACACGACTACTCGGTCGACACCTCTCCGGGCACGGGCACGGCATTCGTTCTGGAGCCGTGGTTGCTTCAACGTGAGATCGACCTGCTGAGTGTCCGCCGGCCCGGCACCTGGTCCCTGCGGTCGATGCAGCTGCCGCTCTCGTCACAGGGTGTGGCCGCCTGGCACGACCTCATTCGCAGCTATGGCATCGCCGCGGTTCGCTCCTCAGGCGCGCGACGGATCGACGACCTGCGCGCCGTGGAAGATCGATTGGCGTCATGGCTGGCCAGGCGGATCGTGGCCGCATCGGGGCTCGTGGAACTGTCGCCCTCGAGCCGCCAGGTCGTCGAACGCGTCGATGCCTGGATCCGCGCTCACGCGGCGCAGCCCATGTCGCTCGATGAACTCCGCAGGGTGGCAGGAGTGTCGGCGCGGACGCTGCAGGAAGCCTGCCTCGCCCGCTGGGGCCAGACTCCCATCGAGCTGGTTGCGTCACGCAGGCTGGAAATCGCGCGGTCCCTGCTGTCATCCGGGCGAGCGCCGACCGTGACCACGGCGGCGCTGCACAGCGGCTTTACGCACCTTGGTCGCTTCTCCGTCGTCTACAAGCGTGCCTTCGGTGAATCGCCGTCGGATACCTTGGCCCGGACGACCGCTACCAGATCCTGACTCTCGCTTCGGGCGGCAGGTACAGCTTGTCGCCGGGCTTCACGTCGAACGCCTCGTACCAGGCGTCGACGTTGCGGACGATGCCGTTGACGCGGAATTCGCCGGGGCTGTGGGGGTCGGACAGCAGTCGCCGCCGTTCCTCGCTTTCGGTCACCAGGCTGCGCCACACCTGCGCCCACGACAGGAAGAAGCGCTGGTCACCGGTGAAGCCGCCGATCACGGGGGCTTTCCCGCCCTGCTTCTCATCGACGTACTTTCGATAGGCGGCATAGGCGATGGACAGGCCGCCCAGGTCGCCGATGTTCTCGCCCAGGTTCTGGCGGCCATTGATCCTGGCGCCCGGCACGGGTTCATATTGGCTGAACTGTTCAACGAGGCCCGCAGTGCGCTGCTCGAACTCGGCACGCGAAGCCGCGCTCCACCAGTCGCGCACCCTGCCGTCACCATCCGAGCGGCTGCCCTGGTCATCGAAGCCATGACCGAATTCATGGCCGATCACGGCCACCACGGCGCCGAAATTGACTGCCGGATCGGCGCCGGGATCGAAATAGGGCGGCTGCAGTATGCCGGCCGGGAAGGTCACCGAATTGAGCTCAGCGATATAGCCGGCGTTGACCTCCTGTGGATTGAAGGGAAATTCCCAGTCGCGCGTGCCTTCAGCCAATTGCTTCAGTCGATCGGTGCGATTCCAGTCCAGGATGCGTTTCTGGTTACCCATCAGGTCGCTGCGGTCGATCCTGATGCCCGAACGGTCATGCCAGCGTTCGGGATAACCGATGTGACTGACCACCTTGTTCAGCTTTGTGATCGCCGCTGCCTTGGTTGGTGCGTCCATCCAGTCAAGCTTGTTGATCCGTTCCCGGAACATGTCGCGCAGATAGCCGACCATGGTGTTGATCTCGGCGCGGTGGGCGGCCGGGAAATACTCCGCGACATAGATGCGGCCGATTTCCTCGCCGAACACGGCGTTCACGGCGCCGACGGCCTCCAGCTCGAACGGACGGCGCTGGGCAACCCCCATCAGCTTGCGTCCGTGAAAATCGAAATGCGCGTCCGCCCACTCGTCGGACAGCGAGTTCGACCAATCATCGAGCGCGTGAAACAGCATGTAGGACTGGAGATCGGCCACCGGCGTACCAGCGAACAGCCTGGCGATGTCGCGCACCGCCGTGTCGGACTTGACCTTGATCCTGGGCTGCCGGTCGTAGCCGATCTCGCCCAGGAAAGCGTCCCAGTCGAAGCCAGGTGCCCAGGCCTTGAGTTCGGCAAGGCTCATCACGCGGTTCTGGCGGACCACATCGCGCATTTCCGCCTGGGTCCACTGACGGCGGGCAATCTCGGTTTCCAGCGCCAGCACCCGGGCGGACCGGGCCTCGGCATCAGGCACGCCGGCGCGGCGGAAAGTGCTGGCGACATAGTCGCGCAGCGCCGTGCGCAGGCCCTCGTAAGGTTCTCCCGGTTGCAGGTAGTAGTCCCGCGACGGCAACGTCAGTCCGCTCTGGACGACCGAGGGAATCTGGCGGCTCGGATCATCCGGATCGGATTCGAGGCCTGCGCCGACCACGCCCGCCGTCCAGGTGAAGCCCATGGCTCGCGCCACATCGGAATGGGTGTCGGCCCCCATCAGCATGCCCAGGCTGGCGGCGATCGGCGTCAGGCCCAGGGCGTTGCGTCGATCACGGTCCGCATAGGATCGATAGTAATCGGCGATCAGCTGCTCGGGCGTGCCGGGCGCGTCATTGCCTTCCTGCGTTTCCTTGATGATCCCGAGCACACGCTGCTCGGTGGAAAGATACAACTCCGTCAGGGCATCGGTCGCCGGCAGTCCCTGAGGGATCTTCGCCGTCTTCAACCAGCCTTCGTTGACGTAACGATAGAAGTCGTCGCCAGGCCGCACGGTCTTCGACATTCCGGCGGTTTCGATGCCCCATTCGCCGATCGCGGCCCTGGGCGGTTCGGCCCCGGTTGCCGCGGGCTGCCACGCCAGGACGGCCAGCGCCACTACGGCACTCGATCCGATGATTCGCTTCATTGATTCTGGTGCCCGGTTTGGAAATCAGCCGCCCACCACAAATGCATCGGGGATTTCGTAGACCTCCACCGTGCCGATCCGGATGATGTTGACGTCGCCTTGTCGCGTCGCTTGCATGGGCGCATTGGCATCGCTGCTGTCGGGTCGGCCATTCTTGAAATAGATATGGCGCTGGCCGCCGTCGGGCGTCTGGAGCTCGACCGTCGCTTCGCCACCCGCCATGCGCATCACGCCGGCCTTGCAGCGTCCCTTCGGTGCGTCCGCGGCCGTGATGCAGGGCACCTCCGCAGTCGCGTTGTAATTGGTTCCCGCCACCAGCGCATCCTGGCTGGGCCGAGGTGCCGCTGCTGCCGCACCCGTCACCCCGATGTTGATCGTGTAGTTGGCGACTTCGTTGCGGCGCGCCGCGTTGCGCATCAGGTAGACCTGAATCGTGTGGCGGCCGCTGGTCGTGAGCGGGCCGGAAAAGCGGTTGCCCTCGCTTGAACCGATGAACATCGCCGAATCGGCGCCGGGCGCGATGACGTTGAAGTAAGCGGAGGCGTTGCTCGGCTTGAAATCGACCGTCAGCGTCTGGCCGGCGCGGGCGTCGACGATGTAGTCGCGGCTCTGGTCGCCCTTGATGCTGCCCTTCAGGGTCTGGGAACTGGTCCCCTTGGCAAAACTGACGACAACCTGCTCGGCCAGGGCGGGCTGCACCAGTGCGAGGCCGGCGGCGGTGAGGGCGGCGAGGAAGAAACTGCTCATGCTTTGATCCTTGAGTTGGGTCGATTTCGGGTCAATTCATGCCCTGTTCGCGACGGTACGAAGCCATCGCGTCCGCGGCGCGGTTGAGTTGCTTGGAGCTGCAAGCGGGCAGGCTGCTGGTGCGGCGACCGTGCTTGTCGTAATAGACGACGCAGTTGTTGTTGAAGATCACCTCGCCCTCGCCGTTGCTTCCAACCATGATTTGAGGGGGCGCGTGGTCGTCCGACCCGCCGCCACCGGCCGCCCACGGATGCTCCGAGCCCACGCCATCCTGGCCGTAGCCTCCCTGCTGGTTGTAGCCCGACTGCTGGTGCTTGTTGTAGTTGTACGTCGGCGCGTTGAGCGTCACGCTGATGTGCTTGCCATTCTCCCACTTGAACGTCTGGGAGCTACCACCGGACTGCGTGCGCACGACCTTGTTGCCGTGCTGATCCTTGAAATGGTTCGCGTTGTCGGCCGGGCGCAGCGCCACCGTGTCGCCGTTCTTCAGGTCGATGTCGATGTAGCCCTGGCGCTGTCCGAACGTGCAGGGGCCGGACTTGCCCTTCTGCTTGTCGCCGTCCTTGCGGACCTCGCACGTGGCGTCCCGAGTGTCGGCCCGGGCCGCCTGGGTGCACACGGTCATCGTGAGCGCGAGCGCGACGGCCGAGAGTACAGCTGACGTCTTCATTGGAGCTCCATCGTCTGGGGGCCGCCTTGATAGCAACTTGGCGGGGGGGCGGCTATCCGGATTGCGCGCCGCCGCCAGGTCAGTCCGCTGATCGGATGTGGCACTCAACCGTGGAGCCACCGAGCGTCGTGAACCGGATCGTGGCCCCGTGCACCGCATACCGTACCGACGGTGACCAGTCGCCACCGCGGGACGTGACGAACGCCACCGCGAGAACCCGCCCCTGCATGTCCGTCACGGTGGCACTTTGGTCGTTCGTGCGTCGGACAATTACGTCCGACGAACCCCAGGGCGCGTCGCGGCAGGTCGCAGGCTCCGAACGTTGCGTCGTCTCGGTCGATGCCGAGCCCACAGCGGTGATCACGGCGATGCGTTCGGAATACGCCGCTTTCAGGCAGGCGGCATGTCGCTCGGAGAACGCGCACAGGCTGCGTCGCCGGAACCACAGGTCATCCGGTTCGATTAGCGAGGCCGGCGCGACCCGGGCCCGCAGGTCGACCGTCGCCAGTCGGTCGCGTAGCTCGCGGTCGAGTGCCAGCAGCTCGGCGTCGGCGCAGACGAGCTGGTCGCTCGCATAGGTCGGACGCTCACAGTCAGCGACGCTCTGTGCCGGGGGTGGCGGTATCGCCTGCGCAGCGCTGATCGGCGACGGCACGGACTGCAGCCAGCCGACCATCAGGAATCCGGCATACGTGCCGATCGCGTTGCCGAGGCTGCCGACGAGGATGCCGGGCAGCAGCAGGTCCATGCGCCTGAGCCCGGTGGCGATTGGCATGATCGTCAGCGCGCCACCGACGTTCGCCGAGGAGGCGATGGCCAGGGTCTCCGGGCTCAGGCGCAGGAGGCGGCCCACGCCGAACTGGATGAAGCCGTGGATCAGCAGGACGAGCACGACAAACAACACCAGTAGCCCGCCGACACGCCCGAGCCCCGCCAGTGCTTCCAGGTCGCAGCTGGCGCCGATGACCGCGAGGAAGAGGTACGAGCCGAACACCCCGAGCATCCGAGCACCACCGAAGCGATGCACGGCTGGGATTTGGGCAACCAGCAGCGCAACGGTGGTGAGGATCAGCATGGCGGGGACCTGGGCGCCCGATGCCGCTGTCCATGCCGACATTCGTTCGGACAGCCACAGGCTTCCAAGCGCCAGCGCCAGAAGCAGGCCTAGACCACCCAAGCTGACCGGGCGCGCGTCTTCGATCGGACCGGCGTCCGCCACGGCGGGCTCCGGGCGCGTGCCGAGCAGTCGGTGCAGCAGTTGCGCAAGCACGACCAGCGCCGCGATCCAGAGCGTGCCGACGACACTGTCGGCGACGTTCGTGGCAGCGAACAGCGCAGGTTCGTCCGTCACCCCGAAATGCAGCGCCACCGCAGTCAGGTTCGCCGAGCCGCCGATGTACGTCGCCGCGTACATCCCGCCGACGGGTGCCGCGAACCGGCCGAGCCAATCGTCCGCGTTGGTCAGCCAGAAGGCTGTCGCAACCCCGATGAGCGTGCCGACGGACCCGATGCCGAAGGCGACCAGCATCGGCAGGCCGGCACGCTTGAGCGCCTGCAGTCGGACGTCCAGCAGCAGCAGGAAGACCGCGACCGGGGCGCCGACCGCGATCAGGTACTCGTAGAGCGGGGGTGCGTTCGCGACCGTCGGGATCAGCCCGACGTTAGCCAGCAGGATTCCGAGGAGCAGCGAGATGATCGCGCCGCCGAGCCAGCGACCAGCCGGGAGCCCGCCCAGCCAGTCCGCGACCGCCGCCACGGCGCAAAGAACGGCCAGCAGGAAGAGCGAGTCAGTCAATTGGGCGCACGTTTCGCTTGGCCGCCTCGCTCTGCCCTTCCGCGATCGGGGCGGCCGATTGCTCCCACAGCAGGCTGCGGATCCGGTCCGGCGTGACGGGCTCGGGTGAAAGAATCACGACGAGCCGCAGGCCGTCGCTGTAATAGGGGTCGCCGGTGAGATTCATGCGTGGTAGTGCGGGTGTGCCTGCCGCGCTGCCCTTGACGAAGCCGAACCGGTCGACGAAGCCCTCTCCGATCAGGCTGTGGAACAGGTACTCCCGGGTCGTGTCCACCTCGGGATCGATGATGTGCGTCGTCAGCGTCGGCGACTTGGGCGTGACCTTGACACCGATGTCGCGGCTGACCTGCACGATCCACACGGGACGGTTCTCGAACCGGTACGGAGCCAGCCAGAGACGCATGTGGTTACGCTGCGCGATCGAATGGCGCGCGCGCTGCAGCGCGACATCCTGCTTGCGGCCGAAGACATAGAGGCTGCTGACCGGCGCCACAGGATAGGCCGACCCCGCGATCGCAGCACCGACCTCGCGCCGGATCGAACGCAGGTCGATCCGGTGCGTGAACGACCAACCGCTGCGTGACAGGGAGTTCAGCACGTCCGCAGATTCACCGACGATCACGACGTTGAGTGGGTCGCCCTCGCGCTGCCCGTCGGCATCGGTCGCGCAGCACGGCAGCTGTTCCAGCGTCGAGCGCAGTTCGTCGAGGGTCAGGTTCGGCAGTGACTGGCCGCCGAAGATCCGCGACGTATCGAGGCGTTCATAGTCGAAATCGCCGTCCGGCAGTGGCAACGCGAAGTCGAAGCGCAGTTCCCTCGGCCTGCTGGGCGGCGGTGTCACGCCGCCCGCGACTGTGCCGCGTGTCTCGGTGTCCTCCTGATATGCGTCCCCCTGCAGGCGGATGTCGACGTAGCGACCGCCTTCCACCCGCGGCAGAAACACGAACCCCTCCGAGACGGTCCGCGGCGCGAGCTGCGCGCGGATCGACTCGTCCCGGAAGAGCTGGTGCAACGCCGGTCGCGAATCGCTCGGGATATCGCCCTGCACCAGCAGCGCCGCTTCCTCGGCAGAGTAAAAGTCCGGATCGAGCATGTTGCGGATGAACCAGAGCCGGCGGTCAGAGCCGTTGCGCACACTCATCCACAGTGCCTGCAGACCGTGCTGGCCGAGATCGACGCCGAAGTGTTGCCGGGCCTGCTCGTCGGTCAGCATCGAGACCGAGACACTGACGTCGCCGATCGTCTTCGACCTGGCGTCGTGAAGCTCGTCCGGGGTGATCAATCGCTCGGGCGCGAACGAGGTCGTCGCGCAGCCGGCCAACGACAGCATCAGAACCGCCACGACGCCGACGCGCGATGCCGCGTCGATCATGCTGCCGGCAGGCATCAAAGATGCTCCTCGAAAATCTGCCCGAGCGACTTGCGGAATCGCTCGATCACGCGGTCCGGCGCTTCGAAATGGGCCGCCTCTTCGGGCGCGACTTCCCGTGCGTACCGCAGGTCCTCGTCGAGGATCTTCCTGCGTAGTTGTCGCGCCAGATCGGCTTGCAGGAATACGACGGCCGTCTCGCTGTTGAGCTTCTCGCTGCGGGGATCGAGGTTGTACGAGCCGACGAGGCTGCGCTCCGCGTCGAACACCGCGAATTTCGAATGCATCGTGCCCTGGCTGCGCGCCGGCTCGTCCGCCGCCTGGCCGACCCATTCCCAGATTCGCAATCCGGCGTCTGCATTGCCGCAGGACCGGACCTCCGGCGACTCGTTCACTGCCAGCAGGTCCTTGTAATAGCCGCGGCCGACCAGCGTGATCTCCGGCAGGTCGTTCGTCTCGGGGCTGTTGGAAATCAGTCGAACCGATGCGCAACGTTTCGCCGCGTCGGTGAGCGCCGTGAACAGCGATGCGGTCGGAATGAAGTACGCATTCGCGATCAGTACTTCGCTCGTCGCACGCTCGATCAGCTTGACGTAGGCCTGCTGGATGTAGGTTTCCTTGAGGCGCGGACGATTCTGCAGGAACCGGCACGTGGCGCTACGGAAGTCGATTGCCGGCTGGCGCGATTCGAGCGCAGCCACGTTCTGCACGACTTGCGGATTCGTCGTGTAGTGGATCGGCAGCTTGCCGGTCTGGTCGAGCACCGCACGCGTCGCGTCCCAGTACAGGTTGGTGTTGAATACGCCACGGCTCTTCTTGACGCCAACGAAGTAGTCGAAGTTGCGATCGAACGCGGTCACGAGATCCCCGACGATCGCGCCTCGAACGACGACGTCCTGGTCACGCCAGGTCGCGTCGGGATCGTCCGGATTGGCCCGGAAGTACTCGTTGCCGATATTGAGCCCGCCGGTAACCGCGATGCCGTGCTCCGTCTCGCCGTCGACGATCCACATCTTCTCGTGGAAGCGCTTGTCGAGCGAATCGGGATCCGTGTGTGGGACCAGCTTCGGCACCGGCACCTCGTTCAGCCACTGCAGCGCCATCGCCTCGTAGCCCTCGACCTCGATGCCGTGCTGCTTGAGGTCGAAGTACATCCACTGCGTCTGCAGCCAGGGATTCGAGAGGGCATCCACGATGACGCGCACGTCGAGGCCGGCCGCCTTCTTCTGCTTGAGGATCTCCGCGATGCGCAGTCCGGTCTCGTCGCCCTTGAATACGAGCGCCTGGATCCGAATCGAGCTGCGGGCATTCTTCAGTGTCTCGAGACGGACAGCGAACGAATCCTCGCCGCCGTCCAGCACGGCAATCTGGCAGCCTTCCGGGCCGTGCACCGCAAACAGCCCGTCCAGGCCGACGTCTGGATAGGGGCTGCCGGCGAATCGAGCTTCCGGCCCGAGCACCGATGACGCGCTGGCTTCCGCGACGAACTGCTCGACGGTCGGCTGCATTCCATCGTCCTTGCGCGGCGATGTGCCAGCACAGGCGGCCAGCAAGCCCGCGACGGCGAGGAGCAACGTGGTGCGGGCGAGGATCAGTGGCATCGGCATCGGACGATCACGTCGTCAGGGTCCGGGTCGACCGGCGGACTCGAGGGATTCGCCAACATAGCGCAGCGTCGCGTCGAGCAGCGCCGCCCGTGGATATCGTCGGGGACTCCTGCGGCTGGAGAGATGGGGCATCTGTCGCTCGACGGCGATCGCGATATCCCAGTGGTCGGCATTGGCGTAGCCGAGCAGGGTCGAGCCGGGAATCACCGCGTCTTCGACCAGCACCTGCCCGTCGTTGCGAGGATCGTATTTCGCGAGCAGCCGCCACGGCGTCTTCAGGCCAAGGCTCAGATGCTCATCGGTCGTGAAGCCAGCCACCGAAAAATAGGCAATGTGGCTGGGAAGCCGGTGCTCCTCGAGCCACTGCCGGCGCGTCTCGGGCAGCAGGCTGCTGATCACTTGGCCGTCGCCCGGATCGCACATCCCGGGGAAAGATTCGGCAAGCAGTGTCCGGTACCACCAGTCCGCCTTCGTGGCCAGCGGCGAGCCGAGAATCGGGCCCGCAACACTCACCACCGAAACGACTTGCTGCCCGAGGTGGGGAAAATCAGCCAGGAACTGCAGGATGTCTACGGCGCCCTTCGAATAGCCGATCAACACGATGCGGGCGCTGGCCGCGATGCCCGCCGACTGGAGGGTTTCGGCGATCTGCCGGGCGTTGTGTTCCGTGCCCGATCGGCCGCTGACCGTCACGGCCCGAATCTTCACGCCTTGCGACGCGAGGCGCCCGATTTCGTCCGCGAATGGAGTCGTGTCGGGCTCACGGCAGTCGCCGAAGGCTCCGCTGACGACAAAGATAGCCAGATCGGCAGGCAGTTCCGGAATTCTCGACGGATGAATCGACGAGGCCGGCTCGTCCTTCAGGGCCCACAAGAGTTCGTCACATCGCGTCGCGTCGTGCATCGGTTCGCCGTCGTGCGCTGCAACCCGGCAGAAGATCTCCCGGAATCTGGCGCGCCCGTCTCGCTCCTTGGGCCATGAGCCGCCTGGGTATGCCGCGGCCGTGTCGCGCAAGTCCGCCTGCTCTGGGAACGTGACGCACCCTGTAAGCGAAAGCAGTGACACCAGCACTCCGTACCGGGCACTGCAACTCGATGCTCGGTCAGCCAAAGTCGATCGCGTCCCCTGTCAGCATTCCGGTCGCTCGGCGTGTGCGCCAATCATCGCTTTCGTCAGCTTGCTATAACGCCCCAATGCGGGCAAGCGGCCGCGGACTCGATGCGTGGATCAACGCAAGGCATCCAGCGACCCGTCGTCTTTGGTTCGCAAAACGGATAGCGCTGTTCCGCCTTCCCATGTACGCGATGCAGCTGAGTGCGACCGACGCAACGCAACCTCTTGCGCTGGCAGGATGCGAGACGCTGCGGCAGGAATTCAACGATCAGCGAGCACCCCGGTTCGGCCGATCGGGCGGTTCACGGGATCGAACAGCACGCCCGGATTCAGGATTCCCACGGGGTCCGCGACCTGCTTCGCCGCGGACAGCATCCGCCGGAACAACGGATCCACCTCGCACTCGTAGCCGCTGCGGTGATCGCGACCGACCGCGTGGTGATGGGTGATCGTTCCGCCGAGGCTAACTACCGCCTCATTGGCCGCCTGCTTGACCTCGCGCCAGGCGGCGAGGGCGCTCGCCACGCTGCCGTCTTCTGCGCGGGTGGCGAACGTGAAGTAAGGCGCTGGACCGTCGGGGTAAAGGTGGGTGAAACGGCAGGAGAGCGAGATCGCCTGTCCGGTGCCGTGCCGGACCGCACGGGCGACGTCCGCCTTGACGCTGCGGTAGAAGTCCTCGAACCGGTCCCAGGTGACTGCGGTCTCGAACGTATCCATGATCACGCCGAGTCCGACGGCGGGGTCGCGCCAGTAGGGCATCCTCAGGAAGGCGTCACGCCATGCGCCCGCGACCCCGGTGCGATGCTCGCTGCCGCCCTCGTCCGACATCGAGCGGGCAACCGCTGCGCCGTCGTAGCGTCCGCCGTGGTCGCTCACCAGCTCGAGGGCCCGTGCCATCCAGGCCTGCAGCGGATGATCGGCTGATTCGAAGGCCAGCACGAGGGCGGCGGATCGCCCGTCGCCAACACCCGAGAACACGGTCTCGAGCGGGTCGAGCAGCCGGCAGTTGCTCGGGTTGAGTCCGGACTGCGCGAGTGAACGCACGCAGGCGACGGCGCGAAAGTAATCGTCGAATTGCACCGACGCCGATGCGCGGAACCGTGGCACGGCCTGCAGGCGGACCCAGGCCTCGGTCAACACGCCGAGCGTTCCCTCGGAGCCGATCACCAGGCGATCCGGTGCTGGCCCGGCGCCCGATCCTGGCAGTCGCCGCGTCTGCAGCACCCCGGCCGGCGTGACGAGGCGCGTCGCTTCGACGAAGTCGTCGATGTGCGTCTGCTGCGTCGCGTAGTGGCCGCCGGAGCGCGTGACGATCCAGCCGCCAAGCGTCGAGAACTCGAAGCTCTGCGGAAAGTGTCGCAGCGTCAGCCCGTGCGGCTTCAACTGTGCTTCCAACTCCGGGCCGAGGGCCCCGGCCTGAATGCGCGCGGCACGGCTGACCGCGTCGACCTCGAGCACGCGGTTCAGTCGCTCGAGGTCGAGCGAAATCGTGCCGGCGTAACCGGGACCCACGGCGGCTTCGACGCCCCCGCAGACGCTGCTGCCACCACCGTACGGAATCACGGCGACGTCATGGGCCTGTGCCCAATCGAGGATGTCGACGATCGCCTGCTCGTCCTCGGGATAGGCGACCCAGTCGGGCGGCGAGGGTGCCGCGCGCAGCCACATCCGGGCGCAGTCGGCGTAGCTCTTGCCGGCGCAGTGGTTGAGGCGATCGAGCGGCGTGGCCGAGAACTGCGCGGCCAGCGCCGGCGGCGCGGCGATGCGCGGCGGCGGCAGGTCGAACTCACCGACCTGCGGCGCCGGGCGATCCTCGAAGCGCGCTCCGAGGCCAGCCAGCATCGCGGTCATCGTGGACCGCTCGCGTTCGCTGAGCGCATCGCTCTCGAGGCCCCAGCCCCAGAAGCGACGTGTCGGGCGACGGGAGAGGGTGGTGCTGGAATCCATGCTTGCTGCCCTTTGTCGGTTGGTGGTTCCGTTGGCCGGGGACTAAGCGTCACACCATACCTGATGAATCGACCGTGAGAGCTCAAGTGGACTTTCGGCTGGACGCGGTCGCAGACTGGAAATCAATCAAAGCCAGCACCCGACCTGCAGACAGGAGTGACCGATGGCCAAGAAGACCGCCAGAACACGGCAGGAGACGCCGTCCGCCAAGCTGCCGAAGGCTCCGAAACCTTATCGTGAATTCGTTGCGCGCTATCCGGGGCTTGCTCGCGCGTGGGATTCGATTAACGCAGCAGGAGCGGACGGCCCGCTCGACGCGAGCACCCAACGCCTCGTCAAGATCGCGGCGTCGATGGGAGCGATGCGTGAAGGTGCCGTGCGCTCGGGCGTGCGCAAGGCGGTCGCGGAGGGTGTTCCGCTGGAGCATCTCGAGCAGCTGGTCCCGCTGGTTGCAGGGACCATCGGCCTGCCGTCGGCGGTGGCGTGCTGGAGCTGGTTGCGCGACGCGGCTGGCCGGGAGTCGTGACGCCGACGTGCCCGCATCGACCGCCGTGCCCGGGCTGCCCGCGCTTCGGCGAGCCGGGCATTGCACCCGACGCGCTGGCGGCTATCGACGCACTGGCGCGCGTCCACGGCTTGCCCGGCGTTCCGGTGGTTCGCGGCGCGACGAGCGGGTTCCGTCTGCGTGCCAAGCTCGCGATCCGGGGTCGACGAGGTGCGCCCAAGCTCGGGATGTTCCAGCTCGGCACGCATCGCGTCGTGGCCATCCCGAATTGCATCGTGCAGCATCCATTGATCAATCGCGCCGCCGCAGTCGTACGGCGGGCGTTGGTCGATGCCGACGTCACACCCTACTCGGAAGCGGCCCACCTCGGCCTCGCCCGCTATCTGCAGGTCGTCGTCGAGCGCAGCTCACAAACCGCACAGGTCGTGCTGGTCGGCAACTGTCCGACCGTCGAGCCGCTGGCAAAGTGCCTGGATCTGATCCGCGAGCGGCTCGGCAGCGAGCTGCACAGCCTGTGGTTCAGCGCTCATTGCGAGCGGTCCAACGCCATCCTGGGGACCGAGTTCCAGAACTGGAGCGGGCCGGCCAGTGTGAGCGAACGGTTCGGCGGCGCGTCGGTTCACTACCCGCCGGGTGCATTCGGGCAGAGCAATCTCGACATCGCGCAGCGCATCGTCGAGCACGTGCGCGCGCAAGTCCCGCCGGGTGCCCGAGTCGCGGAGTTCTATGCGGGTGTCGGCGCCATCGGCCTGTCACTGCTGCCCGGCGTTCGCGAGATCCGCATCAACGAGGTGAGCCCGCATTCGCTGCAGGGACTGGAACTCGGTCTCGCAGGCCTCGATGCCGCCGATCGCGCCAAAGTCGAAGTGGTGCCGGGCCCGGCGCGCGAAGCGGTCCGAGCGACGACCGGCGCCGACGTCGTCGTCGCGGACCCGCCACGCAAGGGTCTCGACCGGGAACTGCTCGAGCACCTCGTCGACGAGCCGTCCGAGCGATTCGTCTACGTGAGCTGCGGCCTCGAGTCGTTTCTCGAGGACACGAAGCACCTGACGTCCCGCGGCAGGCTACGGCTGCAAAACCTCGCCGCTTTCAACCTGATGCCCTTCACGGAGCATGTTGAAACCGTCGCCTGCTTTGAGCGGGCCTGACTAAGAAATCCGGCTGAGCTCGCTCGCCGTGTACTCATCGGCCGGAAAAAACGACTCGATCGCCAGTTCCTGCAGCGTAATATCGTGTGGAGTGCCGAACACGGTCACCGTGCTGATGAAGCTCAGCACGCCGGTAGCCGTGCGCAGCTTCAACGGCAGCAGCACACCCAGGTGTTCATGCTCCAGATCCTGTTCTTCCGCGCCTTCCGGTAGCGGATAGCCGATGACCTCGTCGAGCAGTGACTCGAGGTAGGCGTCACCGGTCAGCTCGAGTTGCTGCTGCAGCCGGCTCACGATGTGCCTGCGCCACTGCGAGAAGTTGGCAATCCGCGGAGCCACTCCACGCGGGTGCAGGCTGACCTTGATGACGTTGATGGGATCCGCGAGCAGGTCCGGGTGCGCTCCCTGCAATAACGCACCGACCGCCGGATTCGCAGCGACGACGTTGTAGAATCGATCGAACGCCAGGGCAGGGTTCGGCAGGTGGCTGCGCAGCACGATGTCCAGTGAGCGCTGGGCCGCCTGCATTTCAGGCGCATCGAGCGGACTGCGGCGGTACATCGGGGCGTAGCCGGCGGCTTCCAGCATCGGGTTGCGCTCGCGCAGCGGCACGCTCAGGCGCTCGGCCAGCCGCAGCACCATCTCCCGGCTCGGTGTCGATCGACCGGTTTCGATGAAGCTCAAGTGGCGAGCCGACAAGTCGGCACGATCGGCGAGCGCCTGCTGGCTCAAATGGCGCCGCTGCCGCCAAAGGCGCAGTTGATCGCCAAAGGGCTGTCGGGTCATGGCCGACATCCTAAACCGTCGGCGGGCGCAATCTCATTACCTCCGGGGTAATTGTGCGCATCACCTGGGCGCTCGATACTCCGCTCACACGTCAGCGAAGGTTCCACTCATGCAACGCAGCCTCCTGGTCATCACGCTGATCCTGTTCGGAGCGCTCAGCGCTGCTGCTCTTTGGCAGCACGGCTACCTCGGCATCTTCGCGCTGCATTTCCAGACGTTCGGCGGAGCCCAGGTCCTGGCCGACCTGGTGATCGCGCTGGTGCTGGTCATGATCTGGATGTGGCGGGACGCGCAAGCGACCGGCCGCAACGTCTGGCCCTGGATCCTGGCCACGCTGGCGTTGGGCTCGTTCGGTCCGCTGGTGTATCTGCTCACTCGCAAGTCGACAGCGGTTCGGTCCGTCGGCCACGCCCGGTCGCACTCGACCGGGCGCTGATCGCGTCGTCGTATTACGACCCGGTTGCTTCCACGGTGATTTCGGCATCCTCGACGATGATGTCGTACTGATAGCCCATGCCGAAATCCTTGTTGAGCGCCACCGTGCCTTTGACGACCACGGTATCACCGACGTTCGGGGCGGTGCCGGCAGTGGTCACAGTGAGATCGTTCGTTCCCTCTGCGCCCGATCCGTCCCGGACGTGCAGCCAGTTCTTGCCCATGATGTTCGGGTTGGTCTTGACGACCTTGCCGCGGAACACGACAGGCTGGCCTGCCAGCTGATCCTTCTCGGCGAACACCTCGGCGATGGTCTTGCCGCCATCCGCCTTCGCGATGCCCGACAGGTCGATGGCCTCGGTGGGCGCAGCGGGGGTCGGGTGCGGCTCCGCGGCCGGCACGGTGGCCGCGGGGGCCTCGGGCGCAGCGGTGGTGGTCGCCGCAGGTTCCTTGTTGCAGCCGGAAACGGCCACGGCGACGGTGAGGGCGAGCAGGCTGCCAAGGGTTCGGTTCAACACGGCGGGCATCTCCGGGTTCGGTGCATGAATCAGGGGTGGATATCCAGCGCGATAGTCTAGCGAATTCGGCCGCAGTTGGCCTTGGCGCTCAGTGGCGGGTCGAGCTCACTCGTTGCGCGCTCGCTGCCAGCGGCAATGTGAACCAGAACCGGCTGCCGTGCGCGGGCTTGCTTTTTACTTCGATCGATCCGCCCATGGCCTCGATCACGGCACGACTGATCGATAGACCCAGGCCCAAGCCTTCGCATGCCAAGGGCGGCTGACCCGCGACTGGCTGGAACGCGTGGAACAGGGTGGCCAGCCGCTCCGGCGCAATGCCAATGCCCGTGTCCTGGACCTCGACCAGCACCGAGCCGTCCAGAATTCGCGCGCGAACCTGCACGTAGCCGTGGTCCGTGAACTTGATGGCGTTGGCGAGCAACTCGCGCACGACCTGGGCGAGCCGAGCCCGGTCCGCGAACACGACCAGGTCTTCAGCGCAGGATACGGCCCGGAGGTCGAGTCCTCGCTCCAGCGCCCGGGGCTGCATCGATTCGCATTGTTCCTGCAGTACGTGGCGCAGGTTCACGGATGTGCCGCAGATCTCGAGACTGTTCGACTCGATGCGGCTGACGTCGAGGAGGCGCTCGACGCACTCGGAGAGCCGGTGGGCCGATTGGCGGATTCGTTCGAGGTGCTCGCGCGCCGGCGGCGGTATTGCTTCAGGGCGTCCATCGTGCAGCTGCGCGCATGAGTCGAGCACGACGTCCAGTGGGGCGCGGAGCTCCTGGCCGACTCTCGCCAGCAAGACGTTCTTGGCGCGGTTCCCCTGTTCCGCCGCGTCGGCGGTCTCGATCAGCTTGTGCGTCTGCAGTCGTACCAGTGATTCCAGTTCTTGCTGGTTGCGTCGCAACGCGGCCTCGAGGTCACGGCGCAACTGCTCGTTGGCCTTGCGGTCACTGATGTCCAGGTGAAAGCCGATCATCCGCAGTGGCTGGCCGTCCAGGCTGCGTTCGACGACGATGCCGCGGGACTCCAGCCAGGCGAACGTGCCGTCCTTGCGCCGGACGCGGAACTCGGCCTGGTAGAACGGAGTTTCGTTGCGGAAGTGCTGGTCGACCTTCGCGCGCATGTCCTTCGCGTCGTCCGGATGGATCCTCGCTACCAGCTCGGCGTAGGTGTCGCCCAGAGGCTCCGAGTCCTCGTAGCCGAGCATCCGCTTGTTGAACGGCGAGTGAGTGGAGCGCCCGGTGACGACGTCCCATTCCCAAAGCCCCACGCCACTGCCGTCGAGGGCCAGTTCGATCAGGTCCCGCGGGACCGCAAACGGCATCGAATGCAGCCGTTCGACAGGAAAGAAGGGGGTCGGTTCGCTCATGGCGCAGCTCCTCGCATCGGGCACGCTGCACCCGGAAAGCCGCAAGCTCAATCGGTACCCTCCGCAATCGCGCGCGCGCAATCAGTAGGCGGTCTCCAGTGCTTCAACGACGAGGTCCTGCAGCTGCTGCAGGCCAAAGCTCGGCAAGGGGCGGCCGTTGACGAAGTATTCCGGCGTCGCCGTCACCTTGAGGGCCCGGGCGTCGTCGATATCGCGCTGCATGCGCTGCTCGACCTCAGGGGCATTCATGTCTGCCATCAGCTGATCGGTGTTCAACCCGACGCCTGCGATGGCCGGCCAGACCAGGTCCGGCTGGACGGTGTGGTGGGGCGCCCACTGGGCTTGCGAGGCCAGCAGGGCGTCCAGCGTCTGCCAGTACTTGTCTTGCTTGCGGCTCGCCTCGAGCAGCCGGACCACGTACTCGGAGCCCTGGTGAAACGGCACGTGGCGAATCGACAGCCGGATCTCGTCCGGGTTGTCGGCCAGCATCTGCTTGACGAACGGGTAGAACGTCGCGCAGGTCTCGCAGGCCGGGTCGAGAAATTCCACGATATGGACCTTGGCGTTCGCAGCACCGAGCATGGGCGAATGCTCGCTCGCGAGCGCGGCGGCGTTCGTCGTGAGCACCGGCTGCGACGGCTGCGTCGCCTTGCTGTTGAACAGCAGCATCCAAACCGCGGCGACCAGCAGCACGGCGACGACGGACCAGGTCAGGATTTCCCTGCCGCGAGAGCCGCTGGTCCCGGGCGCCGCCGGCGACGGCGAGTCCTGGCGTTGCGGATTCGACTGGTTTCTCTGGGTCTTGCGGCTCATCGGGGCTCCGGTCGCGTGCGTTCGGCGCGAAGTCTGCCGCAACGGGCACGGCTCGCCAAGCCGCAGCGGCCGCGCCGCTTACAGGCTATTCTGGCGCCTGCCGTGTCGGCAAAAGGAGCTTCCAGTGCATTCCCAAGGACTTCGTCTGCTGCTGTTGCTCGGCGCCTTGTCGCTGGCCGGGTGCAGCAGTCAGCCAACCGCGGCGGGCGCGCAGCAGGCGGATGCGCCGCGCGACCAGAGGTTCACCCGGGTCCTGGTCGTCGGGGTCACCCCGAACGTCAACCAGCGCTGCGCGTTCGAGTTCTTCCTCGCCTCGCAGATCAAGAGCGAGGCGACGAAAGGTATCAGGAGCTGCGACGCGGTCAAGGAAAAGAACCCGCTCACGCTCGAGAGTATCGAGGCTGCGATTGCAGCGCAGCAGGTCGACGCCGTGGTGGCGACGACGCTCGTCACCGCGGACTGGGGCGCGGAGGAGGGGCGCGGCCGGGACGAGCGTGGCGGTGGCATGTACAAGGCCACGGATGCCGGCTATGCGACGGGCTACTACGGCGCCTATGGCATCCCTGTGGTCTATGGTGAGTTCCAGACGGCGCCCTCGATCACGACGGTCACGGGCGCGGTCAAAGTCATCACGAAGGTCTACGAGACGCGAGGTGCGACGCTGGTCTACACGGTGGAAACGACCGCCAAGAACCTCGAATCGCGCGATTCCGCTCTCGCAGCGGTCGCGGAGTCGATCGCAAAGCGGCTGCGTCGCGAAGGGCTGATCCGATGATGCCGGCAACCCAGGCAGTACGTTCGCAAGTCAGTGCGGAAGAGTGGCAGCAGCGGGTCGATCTCGCCGCGTGCTATCGGCTGGTGGCTCTCCATGGATGGGACGATCTGGTCTTCACGCACATCTCGGCGCGGGTGCCTGGGCCGGAGCACCACTTCCTGATCAATCCCTACGGCATGACGTTCGACGAGATCACCGCATCGAGCCTGGTCAAGGTCGACCTCGATGGCCGCAAGGTCATGGACAGTCCGTACGAAATCAATCCCGCGGGCTTCACGATCCACAGCGCGGTCCATGCGGCGCGCGAAGATGCCAAGTGCGTGCTGCACGTCCACAGCGTCAATGGCGTGGCGGTGTCCGCCCAGAAGCAGGGCGTACTGCCGATTTCGCAGCAGTCGATCTTCGTGCTCTCGTCGCTCGGCTATCACGCCTACGAGGGCGTGGCGCTGAATCCCGAGGAGAAGCCGCGCCTCGTTGCCGACCTCGGCGACAAGAGTTTCCTGATGTTGCGCAACCACGGACTGCTGACTGTCGCAGCCACGGTGCCCGACGCATTCCTGCTGATGTACGTGTTCGAGGCCACCTGCATGATCCAGGTGCGCGCCATGGCGGGCGGCGCCGCGTTGATCCCGATCGACCCGCGGATCATCAGCGGCGCGCAGGCGATGGTGCAGCAGGTTACGGGCTCGCTTGGTGGCGCACTGGCCTGGCCTGCGCTGCTGCGCAAGCTGGACCGCGTCGATCCGGGGTTTCGCAACTAGTCGGATCGCAGCAGCATGCGGTCGACGAGGCTCGGAACCACGGTCGAGTCCGGTACTGCGAGGAAGTCCGGCGCCGCATAGGCGGGGTTCGGGTACTTGTAGAAGCCCTCGCCGCCCATCAGGCCCTGCAGTCCCTTGTCGAGGAATCGCTCCTTCACATAGGCGGCGTTCTTCAGCATCTGGGCATCGTCGTTGAGCGTTCCCCAGTAGCTGGAGACGTCGTAAGCGGTTTTCATGCCGACCATGTCGAGCAGGCCGCAGGGGCCCATCGCGCAGCCGCGGTTGGCGATCATGTAGGTGCGATCGACGTCTTCCGGGGTCGAGACGCCGTTGACGACCAGCGACATGGCCGCGGTCAGCGTCGCGACGAACCAGGTGTTGAGCACGTAGCCGTTCTGCTCTTTCTGCACCGCGATCGGCACCTGGCCGATCTCGATCGCGAACAGCGTGGCGGCGGTCAGCGTCTCGCGTGACGTGCCCGGGTGCGCCATGATCTCGACGAGGTTGAGTGCCCAGATCAGGTTCGCGAAGTGCAGCGCGCAGTACTTCTCCGGTCGTCCGGTCGCTTCCGCGAAGTCGCGAGGTAGCAGCGTCGAGGAATTCGTCGCGATGATCGTGTGCGGCGGCAGCAGCGCGGCCATCTGCTGGTAGACCCGGGTCTTGATCTCCGGCACCTCGGGCACGGCTTCGATGACGAGATCCGCCTTGGCGACTGAGGGCTCGAGTTGGTCCGAGTACGTGACCCGTGAACGAGTCGCCTCGAGGTCGGCGTCGCTGGCGCCCAGTTCGGCCGAGTAGATGCGCGCATACATCTCGTGCGCGACCCGGACCTTCGCGATCGCCTCGGGGAACGGGTCGTAGACCACGACGGCCTTGCCCTTGAAGGCGCTGTGCCAGGCGATCTGTCCGCCGAGAACGCCGGCCCCGAGGACCGTTACACGGTTCAGTTTGCTTTTTGTCATGTGGCTGCCCCATTGATTACGGTGGGCGTGATCCAAGCGGACCTCGCATTACCTTTCCATGCAGGTCGGCGTAGTGTCCGGCGGTCATGCTCGCGCAGAATGAGTCGATGTGCGCGCCGCGATGCTCGAGCGCACCAGCCCGATGTGCAGGCGAAGCTCGTAGAGCACGTGGGCGAATGTCACCGGCACTCGCATCCTGTTTGCGCGGTGTTCGAGTTCCGTGAGCCTGACCTCGAGGTCGCCCACCGGCCGGTCGGGACCGCGGCGCTCGAGGTCTGTCTCGAGGTGCTTGAGTTCGCCATACAGCCGGTAGATCCGTCGTCGCATGCTCCAGCCGTAGAGGCTGGGCAGGAAGCGTACGACTGGATAGATGATGCCGACGATTGGAATGAGCACGAACAGCACGCGTTCCGCCAGCATCGCGAGCCAGAAGGGCAGGTAGCGCTGCAGGAGTGGACGCCCCGACTGGTAGAAATACCGCGCCTGGTCGCTCAGTGGAAGATCGATCGCCTCCGCGGCAGGGAATCGGCCTCCTCGATCGAAGATACCGGGCGTGGAATGGACTTGAGACGCGACGTCGAGCAGCAGGTATTGCAGCGCCGGGTGAAGATCCTTGCGCACGAGCAGACTGCCCACGTTCGCAATCAGCGTCAGGTCGACCGGAGGAAGGTCGTGCGCCAGGTCTGCCACGCCTCTCGGCACGGTGACCTTCCTGAGGTGCGGGGTTAGCGCCACGAGTGCATCGGCGCGCTCAAACTCACCCGGCACGATCGCCGAATCCTTCAGCAACTCCTGGACGATCGGGTTTTCCCAAGGCGCGACCATGAACATCGCGTCGATGTCGCCGTTCCGCAGCGCAGCTTTCGCGTCGGCGTGGGGCAGTTCCAGGACCTGGACTTTGCCGGCGGTGAGCCCGACCATTTCGATCATTCGGTGGCCCATGGCATTTGCGCCGCTGCCCGGAGGGCCGATCGACAGGCGCCGGCCCGCCAGAAAGCCCACGACACCTTCAGACGCTGCACCTTCGTTGCGGTGGAACACCCAGAGCGGCTCGTAGAACATCGCCCCGAGTGACTGCAGGCCCGGTGACTGACCCGCGCTCGTCAGGCCGCCCTGCACGAACGCGACACTGACCGCCGATTGCAGGTCCTGCAGGCGGGCGAGGTTTTCGACCGAGCCCGCGGTTCGCAGCAGGCGCAATTCGACGCCCTGCTGCGCGAGGAGCGTGCGATACCGCTCACCCAACTCGTCGTACGCGCTGTCGGGTGCGCCCGTGGCCATCACGATCGAGCGCGGAGGCGGCGGGTTCAGAGCCGTGAACAGCGCCAAGAGGCCTGCGATGGCTGCGATCGCGGCAACGGCGAGCCCGAGTGACCGGTGGCGTAACCGAATCGTCGGATCCGTTTCGTTTGTCATGCCTGCATCTCGCGCCCAGTCCCTGCGCAGCGGAGACTAGGATAGGTACTGTCTGGGAGTCTTGCCGGTCCAGCGCCGGAACGCGCGGGTGAAATTGCTCTGGTCGGCGAACCCCAGCAGGAACGTGATGTCGGCGAGGCTGTGACGACCCTCTTTCAGGTACTCGAGTGCCTGCTCCCGTCGCGTCGCATCCAGCAGGCGCTGAAAGCTCGTGCCTTCCTCACGCAGTCGGCGCTGCAGGGTGCTTGCACTCTGGTGCAGTGCCCGGGCGACGCCGTCCTGGTCGAGTTCGCCCGACGGCATGGCCTTCAGCAATAACGCCCGGACTCGTGCGGCCACCGAGTCGGGTGCGAAGCCCTCGATGTAGCGGGCGGACATCCGGTCCGCCTCGGCAGCCAGGTCCGGATTGCCACTGAACACCGGTTGCGCGGCGACTTGTGCGTCGAACACGATGGCGACGTTTGCAGCCCCGAACTCGACAGGGCAGCCAACAGCCTCTCCGTAGGCTTCGACCGGTGCCGTCGGTGGATGTGGCAGCCGGACCCGGACCGGAACGCCCGAAGGCCCGCCACATAGCGCCAGGAGCCGGCACAGGGCGACGACCAGCGCATCCAGAGTGTGCGCTGTGGGCATCACCGAGATCTCTGTGGGCCTCGTCTCGAGACTCACGAGCTCGTCGTGCTGAATCAGGACGACCCGGCCATTGGTGCTGACGACACTGCTGTAGCGTGCGATACGCTGCAGCGCGGCCAGCACGTTCGAACTGCTGACGATCCCGAGGCCAAGGGCATGGAACATCCCCGGGCGCGCGAGGCTGCCGACGCGCAAGCCGAAGTGCGGATCGCCCGATGCCTCGGCCGCGAGCCGCCAGAGCTTCTGCATGCTCGATGCCGGGTAACGTGCGTGCGGACGAGGCAGCAGATCCGGGTCGATACCGGCCTGGTGGACGAGCGCGTCGAAATCGACGCCATACGCCTGGAGCGCCTCCTTCATCGGCGCCAGGGTCACTGCCAGGACGGTCGGCCTGTTCAGCATCCGGGGTCATTCCAGCTGGTGAGCATCCATCCTATCCCAGGCGGGCCCTAAATCGGGCGACCCAAGGCCGTGGCCTGACGCGTTTCGACCAGACGTTGCGGTCCGATGACCAGAGCCCGCGGCACGGCGTCCGTACAGTGCCGCGCCATGACTCGAATGATCACCCCGCCGGGACGGCAACTCGTACCGAACTTTTGCGATGAGTCTAGCGACCCGGCCATTGCGGCATTGACCCAGTTGCTCGAATCCGAACGCGACCTGGCACTGGCGGACGAGCCTGCGCTCGTCGAGCGCGTCGATCCAGGCCGGGTCTGGCTGCTGTGGTTTGCGATCGGGGCGACCGACGAGATCTGCAAGATTGTGCAGCGCGACGTGAACAGCGAGGGCAACGAGATCTTTCGGCAAGTCGTCAGCCTGGTCTTCGGCGGCGGAGCCCGGTCCGCCGGCAACCCCGTCGTGGCGGACAAGCGCCTCATCGACCTGTTCGAGGCGTCCGGAGCCGAGGCCGTACGGGCGTGTATGAGGGGCGATTCCTGGCTCGGCTTTTACCTCGCCGCATTGCGTTCCGGTGCATGCCGGACGCGGTGAAATGAGACTTGAGTTGAACGCTCGTCACGCACTCAGGTGTGCGACCACGCGCCTCGAGTGCGCCCGGTGGCGATGCTCGAACAGATAGAT
>Ga0209262_10000248_pt1 | contig 28395 bp, 39 predicted proteins | sample Lowcelwee11metaG_FD_187171 | JGI IMG/M metagenome (GOLD analysis project Ga0209262, IMG submission 187171) | Freshwater pond sediment microbial communities from the University of Edinburgh, under environmental carbon perturbations - Low... | ecosystem: Environmental > Aquatic > Freshwater >... | reverse complement strand
CGCGAAATCGTGCGGTTTGAAAATAGCCATTGGCGTGCCTGCCGCTGTGGCCGTCCTGGCAGGATTGGGCTACGTGATCGAACAACGTGAGTCCATATTCAATGCAATCAACCTTGCGTATGGTGCCTTGATGTACGGCTTGACGCTGGGCGGCAGTTTCTGGAGCGCCGTTGTCTTCGGCGGCATAGGACTGTCCGTTTTCGCATGGGTAATATGCGTTGGCTTCAACCTGCCAGAGCATAGCCAGGAGAAGACCACAGTACATTTGACCCTGATTGGCATCGCTGGTGCGGCTTTGTGGTTATTCTCTGTACTTGCTTTGGGTGGCACTTTCGAAACCGTCGATGCTTTGAACGCATATCAGACTATCGCGGTTTATGTAATGAGATCCCCATTCGTGATCGGCAGTGTCTGTTTGGTGATTGGTTTTCTTGTAATGACGGCCCCTGGCAGCAAGTGACAAGCCCGGCCACACCGGTGAACGATCAAGCACGCTGAGTCAATTCTAGTAGTTCAAAACGCAGGCAATGAGTTGTGACGCCCGCGCCGAGTAGTGCAAAAAACCGTTCTTTCTCGGAACGGAAATGGAAATTTCGCCTGCTACCATGCCTTCGCTATGGAAGCGATCAACAAAAACCCAGAACTCATCGCCAACTTTTTTCTTATTGGCGGCGGAATATTGTTCGCCATGTTCCCAAGGATTGCGCTGGAATGGTGGGTGTTCGTTTTCTTTCTGGCCGGCCATTTCGTCTACACCATCCATAACCTTCGCAAGAATGACAGGAGCCAAGTGGTGTTGAATGTCGGGCTGATGATCCTCGATATCTACGCAATCATCATTCGCATGTGAGGCACGTTATGGACACCGCAACGAACACTACTTACGCGCAATCTTCTGAAGCAAATGAAGAAGCAATCAGAGTCTGGCGCACGTCGCTGCTGGATGCTGTCGCCAACAACCTTGCCTCAGACGGCCATTTGCAAACCGCTCAGAAAGACATCGGCGTCTGGGCGCACGGCGGAGGAATGCCATATCCTAAACGCCGCGATATCAAAATCACCAACGCTGAAAGCATGACGTTCTCGGTGAGAATTTCTAACCATGAGGTTCTGTTTTCCGTATGGGTCATGACCGGCGAGGTCCGCATCGGCGTCAAAGTTCCAAACGCGCTGGCCATGACCAGTTCTATTACCAACAAAATCGCTTGTGCTTACGATGGGAAGCCATGCCATCGCATGGCGCGGATTGAGAGCGATATGATGTATGACTGGATCTGGCAGGACCGTGAGTTCGCCACTTTCGAGTACATGTCGCAGGCATTGATGAACAGCATGGGTGTAACCATTATGGTTGATCGCATCACCCAGATCTTGGTGCACATCTACCTGGCCGTTACTTCAACGCTCCTCACCACCCACAAGCTGATTGCCACACATGGCATAGTATCAAAGCACAATCTTGAGTTGTTCCATATCAAGATTGGCGGCGACGTTGACACTCTGCGATATTTCGTAGAAAAAGCAGGTGGAGAGATCAAAGAAATAGTCGATATAGGTCGCAAGATTTCCATTGCTTCTATCTTGATCCCGCCGAGCGAAGAATACTGTTTCAAGGGCCCTTATCTGCGAGACCAAGATGACGGCATGTGTGAGATTCTGCTATTTCAAAAGGGAAAGATCGCTTAACACATGCGCAGTAGGACATGAGCCACAATCCCAACTGTAAATGTGAATGCTGCGCGAATGGCCAGGATGCGTTCTTGGCCAAGATCGAGTCCAAAGTTCGTGAACACGGCATAGTGGTGATCATCACAGAGAAAGAAATCAAGCCCACCCCGATCACTGCCTCCTTCCGCGCTAACCTGGTCAAGGTGGTCAACATGGCCTACACAGTCGGGCTTGCTGATGCCGGCCTGCCGGAGCTCATCACCTTTGGGCTACCCGGCGAGACTGCGACGGGGATATTGAATGATTCATCAGTGCATCTCAAAGAAAACAGGCTCCCACTGAATGTCAAAGTGAATGGCCTGGCCAATCTCCCGCTGATCTTCAAACACGTGCATGCCCATATTGCAGCTGATTACATACGGCTCGCAAACCAACACGCAGGGAAGCATGTCCCAGCGCTTCAATTGGTTTGGTCAGACCCCCAAGGGAGATTCCCATGGGAGCCCCAATATGAACGTGGATTCTTGCAGCCTGCCTTGTATCAACAAGGTCATTGAACACTCAGGAATAGTCATGGACATATTTCTCTTTTTTGCAGTCGCGCTGTTAATTGCTCTCCCTTTGGTGTGGCTGATGCATGACCGCCAGAGGGTGCCACTGCACGATCTTGGTGTTGAATCCGTGCAGCGGGTTCTGAGCTTCGAGAATGCCGAGTACAGGAGCATGGTCTGGCGTCGAGGATGGCTGACCAGGAAGGAGTGGCGCGAGCTAAATGAGAAGCAACTCAGCCAGGTCACTGCGGAATTGAAACGTCGCGGATTTGAATGAAGGAGTCATGATGACAAATATCACACTATCAGTCGGCAGTACCATTCGAAGCAGAGAAAACGATAATGAGTACATCGTCCGTTCTATCGGACCGATGGTTGCCTACAGTGGTGACGAGGGAGAAGGTGAAGTAGCGATTCAAAGTTTCGATTCGGAATTCACTGTTGTTCAGCCGGAAGTGACGATCCATGCATATATTAGGCGAATCGATTGCCCGTACTGCGATGAACCGTTGGGGGGCTTCCTCGGCGACCCGCGTGGCACCAACGTTGATTGTGAGCAATGCGGTCGTTCATTCAATGTGCCGGTCGATGCTGCCATCATGCTCTAGTTCTGAAATCCGCGAGAAAAGGACCAAGAAAATGAACTCCCTCACCCGTGCTGATGAAGTAGGCACAAAGTCAAAAGACATCACCTGACCATAGCGAACTGACCACACATCTCGCGACCAGGGCATTCGAAATAATTGGCGGAAGCCAATTCAGTGTTAATGCCAATTTGAGCGCCTCCAACACAGAATCTTTGCGAGCTTTCGGTGTCTTGGAAAGCATCTTGCTGATGGCATATAACGAAGGCCAGAAAGCTCCCCTGAACAGCACCAAAACGGAAACAGGAGAAATGTTCGCTCTGGCATTCACAACCGGGCTGCCACCGGCACCGCAACAAGCATTCGATTGGCTGGCACCAAGACTGCATCCCGAGGAACAAAAAGCGCTGAATATCCTGAACGATGAGTTGAACAAATGCACCACCGAGGTCGAAAAACGTGACGAAGCCCTTGACCAGATCAGGAACTGGGCTGATGCATACCCTTTGCAAGTATTCCCAGAGCCGGATCTGAAGCGTGCTGCTGCCGTGCTGCATGATGCGGGGATGACGCTTGATGCGATCAGCGCGTCGAATATGAGGCACGTGCTGAGTGGTGTCAAAAGAATCGTTGATTCGGTGTAGCCTTATCGGCCTGATAAGGATTCAGTAAACTCGCGCTTATCGTCGCGGCTGCGACGATGAAATTCTCCTTCGCCCACAGGTATGAACCGGTAAAATACCGCAACAGAACCACTGTGGAGTGACCATGTTTCAGAATTCAAAGCTTCTTTCCGTTTACATAACCGCTTTCTGCATTATGGGCGGAATTTCCTTTTCGCTCTTGGCGCGATCGTGGCAACCTCTCGTGTTTTTCAGTCTGGTGGTTATCATTACTTCATTCGTCCCGGCCACGATTGAGGACTCTGTTTTAGTTCTGAGTGGGAAACGCCCTTGGAGCAATTTCAGTACAACAAATATCGCCGTCTCCATCTCGGCGATAGCGTTCGTCATCGTTGGAATAATGTCTTTCGTTGAAAGGATGGTCTGGTTCAATACCGAAAGCGCGCCTCCATCCTTTATGGTGGCCAAGGAATATGGGGAGCGGTATACAGCCAACAAACACCGGTTATTCAAGTTCTCCTGTGATGCCCGTGCAGACAAAGGCCCAATCTATTTGCGCGACGATGGCGAAAACGTATACGCAAGATGCGGAGAATGGTATCCGCAGGTCTACACGATCTCGGTAAACAGCAAGGTCTTCTACAAGGTTCAGGAGGAAACTGCCAACGATCCACCTGGGATGGCGGCGATCATAGAAAAAGACGATTAACGAAGACATGATCTGCAAAATAAGGGGGATTGATTGAACAACCAGAGAAATAAAAATACCGACTCGGATATGCCACGCTGGAAGTTGTGGCTGAAGCGCTACGTGATCGGTTTTTTCATTGGGGTGTGGTTCGTCGTTACCGCGCTCTACCATGAGTGGGGGATGATCTCACTCGTTGCCTATGGCCTGATGCTGGCGTTCTTTACGACCCTGTACATGGTCTACGAATCTTTCCTGAACCGACGCGCGGGCAAAAAATAGCAGCCACGCGGCCGGAGTAGTGCCGAAAACATCGCTTTTTCGGAACAAAACACCCATCAAAACGCCAGATAATCCATCACTGCAGCTTGGGTTTGCCGGTGATGGGAAACACAACCTCAAAACGCCTTACGGTCGCCTTCATGCCAGCCAGCTGGCTGTTCGCGACACCAGGCTGCTATCCAACCAACGTCATGAAATCGGAGCCCACCATGCCCATTCGATACATTCTGTTCATCATCATGCTGTCCATCTCTACCCTTGCGCACGCTGACGCCGCCCAGCCATACAATCAAGTCGACCTTCAGTCGGAAGCTGGGGTGGAGGTAGTCAACGACCTTATGACGGTGCAGCTGAATATTGAGGTACAGGACGACAGCCCCGCAGCCGTCTCAAAGCGAATCAATTCGACCATGAATGAGGCATTGCGCACGTCGAGCTACTACCCAACCGTAAAAGCCAGCAATGGATGGCAAACGACCCATCCGGTGTACGGACGCGACAACCGTATGGTCGGCTGGCGTGGTGCCGCGCAACTGAAGCTGGAGAGCAAGGACTTCAAATCGGCCGGCGAGCTGATCAGCAAGTTGCAGAGTGGACAGCTCCATATGGCAGGGATTGCTTTCTCGATTTCTCCTGAGGCTCGCCAGAAGGTGGAAAACGAGTTGATCACCGAGGCGCTTGCTTCATTTCGCAAGCGCGCCGACACAGTCCGCATGGCACTCGGCGGAACCGGCATCACCATCGTGCGCATCAATATCGGCAATAACTCCATGCCACATCCCATTCCAATGATGGCAGCCGGCAAGGGCATGGTGTCATCCTTCGCCGAGTCGACTCCGGTATACGCCGGCGGCGACACACGCATGACCGTCGTCGTCTCCGGAACCGTCGAGGTAACCACCGGCAAATCGAACGCCGGCGGCGGTGCCAAATGAAGATTCACAGACGCACAAATACCATTTCGGCAGGTGAATGGTTTTTGCTCTAATGCCCGCAAGGAGGAATTATGGGCATCAATCAAACACTCGTCGTATTGCTGCGTTTCGCCAAGACCAATTTGAATGGCGAATTGTTCACGTGGAAAGAGGTCGCCTCAACACTTGAGCCTGTGTACGGCTTCAAAATGCCTCTGGAAGACGTAATCATAGTTCTGCTGCGTGAATATGGAGAGGCCTTCAATGAGAAGCGCTTCGAACTCGGCAACCCGGATATGGGTTCACGTCGCCTCATCCTGGCGCCAATCAAGGGGCATTTCGCAGTCGAATTCATGGGGCCGTCAAAACTGGATGCAAAATACAGCATCGAAGACTTCTACAATTCGATGGTGCGAACCATCATCAGTGAACTTCGCCAAACCCGGTGCGATTGGTGCAAAGAGCAGATCTTCGGTAACACACAGGTGGCAGCATGAGCGCCTCCCGCATCAAACGGCTTAGCCAGTATCTGACTGCGGTCTGGGCAGCCGGCCAGCTCTTCGAGCGTCATTTTGGACATCTCCGCCCAGGGGACATCATCATCGAACCTTCGTGCGGTCGCGGTGCGTTCTTGCAAGCCATACCGCGCGAGATACGCGCGATCGGTGTAGACATCTGCCCGGACATGGTCGAAATGGCGCGCAATGAAACCGGTCGCGAGATCATCCTTGGGGATTTCGCAACAGTTCCGATTGATGTGACCCCTACAGCCATCATCGGCAACCCGCCATTCCAGCTGGAAACCGTAGACAGGTTTCTGGACCGTGCCCATACCCTGCTGCCAGAGGGCGGGCAGGTTGGTTTTCTCCTCCCTACTTATGCCTTTCAGACGGCGAATCGTGTGTCGGGATATGCGGAAAAATGGTCGATGTTTCAGGAAATGGTTCCCAGGAACATTTTCGACGGGCTGACCAAGCCACTGACATTTGCCGTGTTCACCAAAGACAAGCGTCGCAAGCTGATCGGATTCGCTCTATATCACGAGATGTCCGACGTTCAGCGGCTTCCAAAGCAGTACAGGAACGACTTGGAGCAGGGCGGCGGCCCAGTCTGGCTCAACGTCACACGCCGCGCATTGGCGGCGCTTGGCGGCGAGGCCAGTTTGACTGATATCTACGCGGAGATTCAAGGCAAACGCCCCACCAAAACGAATTTCTGGCGCCCCCAGATCCGAAAGGTCGTCCGCCAGTACGCGGATCATTTCCGTCCGGTTAGCCGGGGAAGGTATGCCCTTATATGATCAAGCCAATACTGCACCACATCCTATGGCTTCTGCTTCTGCGCCACGACGGGCAAGGCCTCCCCGTAAAACGGACCAGAACGTTCTGGATCCTGATTGCGCTGTCCGCATTTGTCGCAGCTATTCGGCTGGGCGTGCAGTCCGGAATAACACACGGCTTGATCATGTCGACCGCTGCGGTGCTATTCACACCTGTTGTTGTCGCAGGGTGGGCACTAATTTCTGCCGGGGTGGATATCATCGCGATGGCAGCACACTATCTGCTGGGCTACCCGACTCGCGGCGTCATCCTATGGGATCTTCTGGAAAGCGGGTTGATGGTCATCTTTGCCTTCAGAATCGGAAGAAGACAGCTTGGACGGTAATCAACTGCAACCAACTCAACGTTAGTCCGGAGACGTTATAAAATGAAATATGCCCTACAACAAATATCCAGCGGTGAAACAAGAATCGTTGACGCCAACGGCCAACCGCTAGGCAACGGGGATGCTGATCGCCCGATCCTGCATATTTTGCCCAAACTCTTTGTTCCTGCAGAAGCGCTCGGGCCTTTATCAGGTCGATATGAAGGCTTGACCTGCGATGCCATCGAACTGGAAGTAACATCCACCCTTACGGTGGATGTAGCGCCGGAGGGTGGAATTATCGTCCGTCAGCCGTACCCAAATCGGCGTTACTTCGTTGGTGGTTCTCCTCTGATCCGGAATGGCTGGATTGTTCCTCTCCCGTTTGATGTGAGCGAATTCGACATTGAATTCAACTGGCGCATTGAAGGACCAGGAGTGTGGCGCGCCATAGCCCCGCAAGACCAATGGGAAGCCCGGCATCTTATTCACATCAAGCTCCACCCCGGCAAGGGAATGACCTACTCGATGGACAGCTCCTGCTGGCCAGAGCGTAATGGCCCGGCTATGCGATTTTCGCCTGTAACCCCGATTATGTTCGAAAATGCAGACCCCAAAGAACGCCTCCACCGTCAGATAGTGTGTGACAGCAATCTGGTGTATCGAGATAGCGACAGGAAAGGCGAACTGGCCGGTTATTTCCTTGAAGAGAACGTCGATATCACCGGCATCCCGATGGAACAGGCTTACACCATTGATGCGTTCCAGGAAGAACAGCTTCACGAAGTACGGCAAACGGCGGTCTTTAAGCAGGGCAACGAGACGCACCGAGCAAATGCCGCAATCGAGATGCCTGCCGAACTGTTCGTGCAGGCCGTGAAGCTGGCAAAAGACATTCCCTTCGATGCTGACAGTGACTTCGCAAGGTCTGTGGCCGGCGTGCCAGGAGGCTTTGAGCGCCATCCGGCCCTGCGCCTGCTGTGCGAGTGGTGGGCGACCGCCAGACCGTCTGGAGAGCCTTTAAAGCCAGGCGCAGCCATGCCCCTTGTGCGCGTCCGTGACGACGGCGAATACTGGTGGGGGCACTACGAAATTCCAAATGTCCAGATCGACAGTTTCAATCCAGACGGTCGCAATGCAGCACGCATTGGCGATCTGATGCTGATACTGTTTCAGGCAGAACAGGATTCGGCGGTGTTTGACCAGGATGGCATGCACATATGCCTGCCAAGCGGTGCGCCCTACAACTGTATCGGTATAGGCAAAAAGGACTACCTTGCCGGTGAATATGATGAGGCAGCGTCCTGCCTGCAAGCGCTGTCCGTATTCAGTTCGCGCTACCCCAAGGCATGGGATTTCTTGAACAAGCATGGCGGCGAATATCGGATGGCTCGCCGTGCCGAGGTCGCTCAGTCTGTCCAGTTGCCGGAAGGCACAAAACCGTGTCCGACTTGCCACGGCTTGCCGGTTCTCACGGAAGACCCAACGGGGGAGACTTCGCGCTTTCTGTTGAGTTGCGAGGATCATGGATGGGTGTCCGGCGATACGATCGAGGAAGTTTTATACGATTGGAATCGTGAGCAAGAACCCCCAGATGACTATTAAATTCGGCATGCCGACGTGATTCAATATTCAACGGAAGGTTAGCCAAAATGGCTGAAAAGCACCCAGTAACTGCACAAGAGCTTGAAATGTGTGCCATGCCAACCATTGCATCCCAGATGCCGGTTAGGTTCGAGAATGGAACCGTCTGGAGCGAGCTGACGGCCAACTGCAAGATGTGCAACAAAGACCTGCCCGGCGAAGATGTGCATGGCAGGATCAGTCGCCTGACGCCACAAGTCGCGCTTGTTGAGGCTGTCGGCATTTGCCACAACTGCAAGTTGATAACCAAGTATTTTTATCGGCTGCACGATGACAAGCGGATTACCGGCCCAATGAACGGAAAATGGCGCACTTGGCAACCACGTGAATCGTTCCGGGAACGCGCGATGCGCTGGTGGTTTGCCTTCAAATAGAACGGCTATTCGGAATATCGTGTGGAACTACGTTTCTGGCATGCCTAACGTAGCGGAAGTGGCGTCAATGCCCCTTGATATGCCGGACTACTCCCCTCCATCGTAGACTACAACATCAACGTGGAGTCCCTTAATTGCCTCCATCACCATTGAGGCGAGGGCCTCTCCGCTTGGAGTCTTTTTTTTCCTCGCATTACGCTTCAGGATCGAAACAAGATTACCGTTCCGGTGGGTGGCTTCTACGCAGGTCAGTCCACATCCTTCGATGCTAATCAACAGCACTAATGGGGCGTAGACATAATCGGCATACTCACCATCCTGGTTTCTTTCGCCGTTCTCATCCTCATCTTCATAAGTAAATGACAAGGTGTCGCACCAATAGCCATACGAATCCGGCAAAACACCAGCATCATCGAAATAATCCAACAACCGCTCGAAGTAAGACTTCAGAGATTCAACACTCACACTGGAAGTAAGGAGTAGTTCATCAATTTCGATGATCGAGTAAAGAACCTCACCGTAGAGAAAGTCAAACTTCTTTTCACCAATTGCTGGCAGATAGATTTTCTCGAAAGCCGCTGCCGCAGTTTCGCTGGCGAAGTCCGAATCATCGTGACTGAAGTACCAATCGTTGGGTGACATGGCGACAAGCCCAGAGTCAAAAGGCACAATTAATGCGCCATTAGCGTGGATGACTGGCTGTAGCGTAGGTTTGCCACCTGCATGCTCTGAGTCATTCACCTCGGTTTGAGTGCAATGGAACTGCCAGAGTTGACATCCACCCCCTTCGCTGATGTCAGCGCCGCTCCAATCCATATGGAGGAAGATGCTATGGATGACACCATCATCAAGGCATGAGGAGAACAGAGCCTTGCTCGGATCCATATAGCTGTCGAGCGCCGCCTTGAAGCTCTCAAATGCCCACCGATCACGAAAACCTACCGGGTCTTTCAGGTCTTTGATGAACTCGCAAGCAGCTGCTGTTGCTCTGGAAGGCCGCTGAACAAAAGACTGAATTAGCGCCTGTTGCGGAGGACAAGCGACATCTGACTTATCCGACCACTTTTGAGTGAGCCATTCTTCAAGATAGTAAGATTCCCAAGAGGAGTCGTTGACACCATCAGCGTCGTCTTCGAACTCACCAAAGGCAACCCCGCCCATGCCGTTCGGTTTCCGCCCTCCAATCCTTGGAGCCAAGATTTGGAACATGGTATTGAGACGTACAACGCCCATTTTTCGGCGTTGCCAACAAATGTCCGCATATCCCATTGGGAAATACTTAGACGGTGGCAATACTTTGTGCCATCCTTCGGCTAGATTTAATGGCTCGGTATAACCAGCGGCCAACCACGACTTGAGGCCCAGCGGCCACCCATGAATTAACGGCCACCTATCACGTGCTACTTCGTATGTCAGCACCTGTCTAATTTTCTCGAAACAGGCCCGATGCTCCGCAGCCTCTTGGAATAATCCCATCTCGAAGACTAGGAAGCACCTGTCTTCGGCGAGGTGGTCATCGCGCCAGTAACGCTTTGGCACTCCGAACAGAATGAAGAAAATGCGCCGGTCATGATCCTCGACAAGAGCCTCATTGTCGGACGATAGATAGTTGTACCGAGGCGCGAATGGCCCATTTGTGCCCGGCCTTTTTAGAACCTGCTGTAATTCGTGGAGTCCGGAATAGCCATAGATGCGTGCCAAGTCCTCCTGGCACTTTTGCGCTGGCCGCTTAAGAAGCCACGCCATGTTTTTGGCGACTTCTTTGAAGTGTGAAATGGATTCCGGACGAAAACGTCCGCCAACATGGGCAACTGCCCCGGCTTCATTGGACATAAAACTCTCCCGCACTGGTCTGCCGCTATGCATGCCCACAAGCCACAGCGCCGGATTACCACGGCTGGTGGTGCATGCTGAAAGCAAGACCTGGTTGGAAAAGTACCAATCAAGCTGCCATCGAAACTTCTACCCTACATACTATGTATTCGGCGCACAGGCTGCATTGCAGCCCTCCGGCGTCCAGGCACGGGGAAAGCCATAGCGTCAACTATACAGCCAGAATTGGTGAAATAAAAGCCTACCCCTGTGTACAATGTACAGGGCTAAGGTGGCATCAATTGGTCTACCGCATGGGCCTTTTTCAATCAACAATTCCAGGTACCCCAAAAAAAGTTGTCCACAAATACTGTGGATAAATCGCCGAATAACTCTACTGTGCAATCAATACGTCCTGTCGCCGTAAGCGCATTCACAACTTGGATAAAAATTAGTCACCTCCTTGCTTGACCACGCGCGCCAGTTCAAGCAGAATTCACTACGTTCCTCCCGCCTGGGGATTCAAAGACACAGGGCATTCCAACTAGGCCACCCCGGCCGCCAGCATCACCAGTAAACCAACTCCGTTCCAATCTCCGAGCCCGGTAGTGCCTGTGCTTGTACGAGCATACTTGCGACCGCGTTTGGTCAACGTTTTTCCAGCCACGCTGGGGAACGGCGCAGCCCGTAGCTGCATTTCAAACATCGCCCGTCAGAAATGACTGGCATCACTCAACAACCCATAGCGGGATGACTCGTCCCGCAAGGGGCGCGTTCGTTCTGCATTTCTGGAGTACAGCAACATGCAGTTCAAGTCGTTTAGACGCAACGTGGTGGCAGCACTTCGCCGCCTCGGCGCGATTGAAGAAAAATTGGGCGAAGACTTTACGCTCGAAACACAAGTTGGCGACCTCCGGGTCGTCCCTGGTAATGGCACGGTACGCTGTCGTTTCACTGAGCCGGAGCTGGCCCGCACGAAGGTGCTGTGCAACCCGCATTCCGGCCTGTTTAACCTGCTGCCGAAGCCTGACGAAACGCAGCACGAGTTTGTTGCCGAAGTAGAGCGCACTCTGCTGTATCTGAAGGGAGATCACTCATGATCGCAATAGAGATGCTGGAAGTCACAGCACGCATCGCTTTTCTCGCCGGCCGCAAGGGCTTTGCCCCTAACGATCCAAGCGAGATGTACTCGAATTTCGAGAACTGGGCACTGGAGTTTGTGGAAAAGCACAAGGATGCCGAATACGATTCATGCGATGAGCTGTTGAACCAGATTGTCACGTTCGCCGACCGAAAGTTGGCCTACGAGGCGATCCGTGGTTACGCAACCATCGACGAAGAGTACGAATTCGATGGCAAGGCATCAATCGGTTCGCTTGAAGACTGGAAGAGCCTCGGCAGTGATGCATGGGTATACCTTGCAGACCACGGCGACGAGATCCTGACCAAGAAGTACTTCGAAGATCTGGTCAACGGAGATGCCAGGCGCGCTTTCGCTCTTTTCGCAATGTGCGAGTGGCAAGCCCCGGAGACAATCATCGACGAATCTGACGGACTCGAAAATCTGTTCCCGGCCGATGTATGGCTCTAGCCTAAACAATCGTATCAACAACCTCCGTCCGTCTGGACGTTTAAACAACCCTCGCGGGGATCATTCTCCGCAAGGGGAGTGGTCTCCCGCAATTCCAAGGAGACACCATGAAACAAGTAAGCATTACCTTGTTCCAGTTATCGGAACTGAGTAACGCAGCAAAAGAAGCCGCCCGTAACTGGTATCGCGAGCATGGAATCGATGACCTCTGGTATGACACAGTTTACGAAGATGTGGCGCAAGTCGCTGACATCCTCGGCATCGATCTGCGCACGCGCAAGGTTAACTTCAAGAACGGCGAATCTCGCTACGACGGCATCAACATTTTCTTCAGTGGTTTTTCATCACAGGGGGATGGGGCTTGTTTCGAGGGTCGCTACAGCTACGCCAAGGGTGCAGCGAAGGAGATCCGCAAGTACGCCCCGCAGGACAAAACGCTCCACCGCATTGCGGATGAGCTGCAAGCGCTTCAGCGCAAGCACTTCTACCGCATCAAGGCGCGCGTGAAGCACTCCGGGCACTACTACCACGCATACTGTACCGATGTGGAAGTGGAGCTGGATGAATTCTGCAGCCAACCGGAAGACTATCCAGTTCTCGAAGTCCAGCAGCAGGTCACACAACTGCTGCGCGATTTCATGAACTGGATCTACCACAGCCTGGAGAAGGAATACGACTTCCAGAGCTCAGACGAGTCTGTCGATGAGAACATTGCCGGCAACGGCTATGAATTCACCGAAATGGGCAGCCGCGTGGTCAGTGTGGGAAGCCTGCAATGAGTGTCTCTCAGCCACCCAGAGCAATACTTTCCTGAACTTACAGCATCCCCGCCGAAAGGTGGGGGTGCCTTTAATGCGCCTCACTCATGGGGTTCATCAAAGGCACCGCAAAAAGCGCTTTGGAAATTTGTGCACTTTGGCAATATCACACCAGTAACCAAATGGTGATCAGTATGGATCCATGCAAATACACGTCAAGAATCTCCATGACCGAATGCAAAGGCAGCAAAAATGCATGATTTAGAGACCTTCCAGCTCAAGCTGGCCGACTGGGCATCCAGGGCGTTGCCCGCACGCGCGAATCATCTGCTGAAGCTCCAAGAGGAACTGGATGAGCTCAAGGACGCACCATCCGACCCCGGCGAGATAGGCGATGTGTTGCTCGCTCTGTCGATACACGCATCCAGCCAGAAGGTTTCCTTGTTTACTCAAGAACGACTGCAATATTTGAATGCCAATCTGTGGAGTTGGGCGGCCAAGACATTCTTTCCCGTCCAGGACACTCTTTCAAAGGTTCAGTCAGCCTTAGATGGGCTGATGACCACCCCCTCGGATTCCGCAATGATGGAAGCCCTCATGCTGGCACTAGCCAAGCATTCAGCCAGCCAGGATATCAGCATGTTTATCGCCGCACAGAACAAGTTCGAGATCGTTCAACACCGCACATACGGGCCCCCAGACGCTACGGGGATTTCCCGGCACATAGCTGAGAAGAGCGCATAGATGGCGACCCTACAGGAGCTTGCAGCACGGCTAATGGCCTCCAATCCATCGAATGAACCCATGCGACTCGGAAATTTGGCCAAGATATTCTGGCCAGAACGGGACGACGACTGGCACAACAAGAAAGTAGGGCGCAACAATTCCGGCGCCCGCCGTGGAGCGGTAGTAGCCGCAGGCATGGCCGGTCGAATGCAATCGGCTGGTCTGCTCAGAAGACATATTGACGAGTTCAGTCCGGTGAGCATGTGGGTATGGATCCGGCCGAAGGAGTAGAAAACGATGCCCTGCTATATTGAACGCATGAAGGATAGCGGAACAATGTTTCTGTGCGGCGACCTCGGTCCGCACTGCGCGGCCGAAAAGTGCGCTGCAGTCAGCGATTTCTTGTGTGATTACCCGGTCGGAGAAGGCAAAACATGCGATCTTCCTTTGTGCGGAAGCCATGCATACGAAGTTGCTCCCAACGTGCATTACTGCCCAGGGCATTTGATCCTGTGGAAGGAATTTCGTGATGCGGGCGGCGTCCAGCGCGAACTTGAAAACGTGGTCCCTTACAAGTTGCCGCAAAAGGATACCGAATGACTGTCTACGTCGACTCTGCGCGCAACCGGCTTGGTCGCATGTTGATGTCTCACATGGTGGCTGACACGGAAGAAGAATTGCACGCTATGGCCAATAAGGTCGGTTTGCGGCGTGCATGGTTCCAAAATCATGCCATGCCACACTATGACCTGTGCCAGCAAAAACGCCATTTGGCCATAGAGAATGGTGCTGTCTTGATCAGCAACCGTCAGTTGGTTGCTCTGATCCGTCAATGGCGCGCTCATCAAAGTGCAAATTGTGCTTTGGAAAATGCATCGAATAGGCAAAATTGTGTTCTCAAAGGAGAACACATATGTTGACTTCAAATACCCCAACATCTCTTCACTTCGCTTTCAAAGGCGGGACGGTAGCCCTGACTAAAGCAGGTGAAGAACTGCTCAGCAAAGTATCCACAAAAGACATCGAAACCGCGTGGGAACGTTACTGGACGCTGTTCCCGGATCGAGCTCCCAGGAAGATCGAATTATCCGTTTCTTCAAGCATGAAGAGCCGGTGGCACAACAAGTTCAGGAAGGGTATTGATCTATACGGCGATGGAGTCCTCGGGCTGGTTCCGGTCGTATTCAAACGGGGGAATCGCGGCAAACGACCAGATGCAATAACGGTAGCCACCGTCGAGATCCGAAAGAACTACGGCACCAATTGCGAGATCAAGCATCTTGCATCCGGCACGGTCGTACGCAAAGGTAATATCACAACTCACCACATGTTCACATAACCACGGATGCCCGGCCTATGCAACGAACACCCCTGCTAAAATTACTGTGAAGAGTCAGGTTATCAGTAAAATTCACTTACCTAAGACCCCGGAAGGGATTGATTTGAGATTGCTGCATCTCACACTGGAGAGGCAGTGGTTCGACATGATCGCCAGCGGGGTGAAGCGCGACGAATACCGCGAGATCAAACCGCATTGGGATGTCCGGCTGAAGGATGCGATGGAAAGGTTCGACGCCATCATGTTCCGCAACGGATACCAGCCCGACGCGCGCTGGATGGTTGTCGAGCTGAAGGATTGGTTGACGGGACTGGGGAAGACCGAGTGGGGCGCGCCGGCAGACCGGCATGTCTACATCCTTCGGTTGGGCGACATCATCGCTGGCACAGGGATTGAAATGAAGGGAAAGTGATGCAAAAGGGATTGAAAGTCTATCTAGTTGGTGGCGCCGTTCGCGACAAGCTGCTCGGCCGTGCCGTGAATGACCGCGACTGGGTTGTTGTGGGCAGCACGCCGGAAGAAATGGTCGCGCGCGGCTTCACGCCGGTGGGTAGCGATTTCCCTGTGTTCCTCCACCCGGAGACGCACGAGGAATATGCCCTGGCCAGGACGGAGCGCAAGGTCGCGCGCGGGTACAAAGGCTTTTCTGTGTACGCCACGCCCGAAGTTACGTTGGAAGAGGACCTGCGCCGACGGGACTTCACAATAAACGCCATGGCGGAGGATGAAGACGGGCGGCTAATAGACCCCTACAGTGGCCAAGCTGACCTTGAGGCCGGCGTGCTGCGCCATGTCAGCGACGCCTTCGCCGAAGATCCGGTACGAGTCCTGCGCGCGGCACGCTTCGCCGCCCGGTACGGGTTCGATGTTGCGCCGGAGACCAACCTGCTGATGCAAGAACTGGCCACGAACGGGGAACTCGATACCCTGGTGCCGGAGCGCGTCTGGCAGGAACTGGCGCGCGGCCTCATGAGCGATACACCTTCCCGTCTTATCAAGACACTGAGGGATTGCGGGGCGCTGGTGAAGATACTGCCGGAGGTCGATGCCCTGTTCGGCGTGCCTCAACCGGTGGCGCACCACCCAGAGGTCGACTCCGGGATACACACCCTGATGGCGCTCGACGACGCGGCCGATCACGGCTACCAGCTGGCGACCCGGTTCGCAGTCCTGCTCCACGACCTCGGTAAGGCGACGACACCGCGCGAGATGCTGCCACGACACATCGGTCATGAAGACCGCAGTGCGGATCTGGCCGCGCCCTTGTGCGACCGACTCATGGTGCCATCGGATTGCCGCGATGTCGCCCTGATGACGGCGCGCTTCCACCAGAAATGCCACAGTGCCGCCGATTTGCGCCCTACCACCTTGGTCGACCTGCTGTACCGGTGCGACGCCTTCCGTCGGCCGGAGCGGTTCGTCCTGTTCTTGCAGGCATCTGCTTCCGACGCGCGCGGGCGCAAGGGGTATGAGAACCGGGCATACCCGGCAAAGGAATACCTGCAGGGCGTGCTGGCTGCCGCCGCCGGCATCCGGGCGGGCGAAGTGGCCGCTGCGTGCAATGACAAGACACAGATCGCCGACCGGGTGCGACAAGCTAGGATATCGGCGGTCAAGCAGTTCATCTCCACCAGGCTCGCGAACGAGGAAGGAGAGCAAGCATGAACGGACAGGAGACAAACAACCCCGTGGGGCCGGCGCCAGAATCTGGTGTGATCGATGAAAAGACCTGCTCTTTGCCGGTCGGACAGCAGAACGACTTGGAGATGGGGGCAAAAACCAAGGAAATGATGAGCGTCCTGATGGGAGAGCTGAAAGATAAGCTGGAAGGGCAAAAGGATATCGCGCGGGCGACTGGCGATCGGCGGCTATTGGCGATCACCGTTGCTGAACTGAAGCTGTTTGAACTCGTCCGCGACAAAACCACAATGGGAGAGGTCGTCGCGCGCTGGCTGCCCACCCTGGCGGTGGAAGACCGCGATATCCGGGGGTTTGCTTCAACCATGACCGACGGCGTGGCGAAGTTCATTCACGGGCTGGTGCCGTGGAGACAACTCAAGGCCGGCCCAGAGGTGGTCAAGAAATATGCCCAGAGCCGCATCGATCTGTCGGAACGCATCAAGCATGCCGTGCCGAAGGAGGCGAACGCTTGGGCGTCTGGTGTCATTAAAGGACAACCAGACCTGAGCGGCTGGCTGCCGGAGTTGTACCGCACGAATGCGGTCTGGTCCATCACAAGGTTCCTCATCGATGGGAAGATCCGTCTTTTAACTTCGCTGGCGACCCGGCTGATGAAGCTGGAAGACATGGAATCCTGCACGCTGGAGCAGCTCAGCGACATGCTGCTGCAGGAGCGTCAAATCAAGCACCTCCTGATAGGCGAACTCTATGCTGTGCTGGTGCAGATATATGTGACCACATTCAGCCTGTACTGGGACTACATCAACCTGCCCGTCCAGCTCGACTACGGCGGCATGGTGAGTGCGAAAGGCCTGTGCCAGCAGGAAGGCGCGGCGGACTGCAGCTGCGAGGTTTGCAAGACAGGGAAATCCTACAAGCAAACCTCTATCGAGCGCATCGACTGGATGGACAAGCTGGTCGGCCCCTCCATTGTCCAATCCAAGGCGTGGGGAGCGTATGCGCCTTTCATCGGCGCGATCGGCGAGCTGGGTTTGGTCAAAAGCGGCGCGCTACTGAGCGAGCTGGCTACGTCGGCCAAAAACGTGCTCGATGCCGGGCTGGAACTGGCCGCAGAGCGCCGCCAGAACGCTGTGGTGCAGACCGATGCCCACAAAGAGCGGAAGCAGGGCGAGAAAACCCAGGTGGCGCTTAAGGCACGAATCAGCGAGCTGGAGCGCCAGATGGAGCAGATGCGCCTAGCTCGCGCGCGGCGCGGCGAACAACCTGGCGCGGCGCTGGTACCGGTAGCTCAACCTTCCGACCAGAAAACCGTCCGCAAGACGGAGGAAGCCCTGCGCGCCGAGCTGGCGAAGAAGACCCATGAACTGGAACGCACGAGCGAACTGCTGCACTCCATCCTGTCCGCAAATGACACAGACGGCACAGAACAACCGAAACCGGCGCTGTCCCTTGAGGAGGTGAAACAGAAGCGCGGGGTGGTGATCGGCGGGCACGACAACCTGACCTACAAGTTGCGCCGGGAGATGCCCAACTGCACCTTCTACAACCCGGACGTGAAGATGCTGGATGAAGACGCAGTCCGAAACAGCGAATACATCCTTTTCTTCACCGGGTACGTGAACCACTGTCTCACTGGCCACGCCCTCCGTCTCGCGCGCCTGCACAGCATCCCGTGCGGCTATACGGACCGGACGAACGTGAATCTGGTGATGAAGGACGTGGAAGCAATCTTCGCCGAAGTTGGTAAGTTTTAAAAATTAAGGGGGCAGGTGGAATGGGAAAGTTCAGTGCAATTCTTTGGATGGTGTTTGGGGCGGCAATCATGTGGCTGTACTTGGACGCGTACCCGAAATTTCGTTCTCATCAGCAAACAGCAGCCGAATCACAGGATTCTGGCAGCACTCGTGAGAGTTCAGCAGCACCCGACGTAGCCGTACGGGCGACAACTCCACAGACATCATCCCCATACCCGCCAATCATACAACCGGCGCTGCCCTCGTACACAAGCAAAACAGAGGAGGAGTTCCCCGCCACTGGCTCCACTATCAGTTACACCACGCAAGCCGGTCAGCAGACCGCATCGTTCACGGTCATCAACGACAAAGAGGGAAAGAACAATTGCGTCGTGAAGCTTGAAGATTGGGGGACGCAGGCCCCAGTGGTTGAACTATTCATCCGCGCTCGTGAGCAGGGCACAACTCGCGCGGTACCGCTTGGTGAATACCGTGTGAAGGTGGCCTGTGGACAACGCTGGTATGGACGGGCAAACATGTTCGGTCATGATACGAAGATCACCGTAGGTGCCGAGTCCATCAAGTTCTGGAAGGATGAGAACAGCACGATTGGACACACGCTGAACCTGACGGAAAAGTTCGATGGCAACCTGAAGATGATCGATCCTATTGCAGGCCGATTCTAGGTTGTCAGCGTTTAAGGAATACTGAATGAACAACAAGCTCGAACAATTTCTGAAAAGCGTGCATTCCACCCCATCGACCGCAGGCATTTTCAACCCTTGGCGAGATTATGATCAGGAAAACGACCTGAATGGAAGCGCTCCTGAACATCGCATGTATCACCTGCGCCGATATATGGAGGAACGTATTGGCAAAGCTAAGCTGGTCCTATGTGCTGAAGCGATCGGCTTCAGAGGGGGAAAATTCTCGGGGTGCGCCCTATCTTCGGAACGCGATCTGATACGCGAACAGATGGATCTGTTGGATAGCAACGGACAATTCTTCGCCGGTGAGAAATTTAGAACCAGCAAGCTCACACTTTCATCAGGCGCAAAAAACATCCACGGCATGATTGAACCGACAGCGACGATTGCATGGCGCACGCTGCTGAAGCACTATAGCAGCAGAGAGTTTGTTTTCTGGAACTCGCACGCGCTTCACCCCCACCATCCAGGCAACATGCTCACCAACCGCACCCCAACTCCCCGCGAAGTTGAAGCAGGTTTGGATACGCTAACCCTTTTCTTGTCTATGTTCCAAGGCGCAAAGCTTGTCGCGGTCGGCAACACTGCTGCTGCAACACTTGCGTCCCTCAATATCAAATATGAGGCATCTGTACGGCACCCAGCAAACGGTGGGGCCACCAAGTTCGCGTCAGGAATATCCTCAGTATTTGGTGCCTGTTGACCGCCCAGTAAGGGTGGGAGATAATTCAGAACGCCCGCCGCCTCGGGCGAAAAAGACTCAGGGCATATCAACTTGGCCATTCGGCCATCTGCAGCTCCAACAGACCATTCCAAGAACGATCCCGCATACGCTTGTCGAGCGTAATCGCGACCGTTTTCGCGTTTAGAGATTTTCCTCCATGTGGGGAAGACCGTTGCCAGACGCATCTGGCATTTCAAACTTGGCACAGTTCACTGTGCTGCTCACAACATCAACCGCCACAGATCGCACATGGTCTGGATTCTAAACAGCCTAAATCCCGTAAGGGCCAAAGGCTTTACAAGGAAAAACTATGAAAACCATTCGTAACGCTGCAGCTGCAGCGGTCTACCTATTTCTTGGGACGACTCTGACGCTTGCACTCGCCGGCATCGCCGGCCTTTCCATAGAGGTGCAAACAAAGCATTTCATGGAATTGGTGAACCGAAGCCATACCTCCACTGCAGAAAGGTGACATATGTATGGAATTGAAGTGCCGGTATCGGCACAAAACGAGCCTCGCAAGCTAACTGTTGTTCTGGAATCCTTCGGGAATCCAGACTTCGGTCAGGATCCCGCAAGGCCTGTGCCAGGCGTGCCTCGTAAAACCGTAGATGTGGCCTCCATGAGAGAAGCTTCCGTGGCATGTCGAAGCTACATTACGGAACACGATCTTGGCGGCGGTAACTGGCCAAGCGGGAAGATCTCTGAAAACGGGGTTCTTGTCGCGCTGGTCAGTTACAACGGACGAGTATGGTACCCACCAGGACAAACCGATGAAACAACATAAACAACCCGGAGGAAGCACCAACCCCTCCGAGGTTGGTATATCTCCTGACGGACCACAACTGAAAGGAAACAAACGATGTCGCAAGGAAACGGAAAAAGAGAACCAGCGTATTTTGCATCACTGGTCTGCGGTGATTCTGCCGATGAGCGTGAAGCAATTGAACTTGGGATTCTGAAAGAAGGCGATCCCTTCTATCAGCTGCAGAAGAACGACGAATCTGGAGTATTGGAAACTGATGATGCTGCAGTTGAGGCTGCACTTTCTGATGCTGAGCGAGGTGATCAGTTTGCCATTGAGCAGTTGGCTTTGGCAGCAACTGATCCACTCGTATTCAGGATTCGTCAACAACGGATGACTGCCAATATTCAATCAATGGCAGACCAAGCCATCCAGGGTAGCGGGCTGTCGCATGACGTTTATACTCAGAGCTTTTCGAGGATGGTTGACTCGGCATACCCGCCGGGCAGCCATAACCGGGATCAGGCTGTAACAATAGCCAGATCCATTGGGGACTACGCAACTCCCGAGGAGCTTGCACAAGCCCAAAATGAGATGGCTGAGATGGGCTACTGCACTCACGGACTTAATCCGGATTGCTGTCCATGCGGCTGTGGCGAGCTGTAACCCTGCCGGCGATTGCCATCTGGCTTCTTCTGGTCAGTGTGTCTGACTCACTGACAAAACAAAACGGCGAGAAACACGCATAACGCATAGCCGTGTGAAGTACAAAAAGCCGCTGTCCTTCGGGATAGCGGCTTTTTTCATGCCTGCCATTTCATTGTGCCGTTCTTGTCTTGCGGTGCTGCTAGCGATTGTTTCTTCGTTGCGCGACTGCCCGCTGCTGCCGGGGAGGTGGTGCGACCAGTTCAGCGCCGTCACGCCATCATCCCCAAGGCAAAGTCGCTCAAGCAGGGCATCGAGGGCTTGGAGATTATCGCGGTTAATTGTGTGTATGAAGGCTGTGGAAAAGAAGCGTATTTAAAATTGGGATTTCGAGGTCCAAGAATGTTCTTGCATAAATTATGCGTCCGCATATATTATGCGCTGCAACACATATTGAAAGAACGAAATATGAACTTCACTCCCCTCAAGAAAGCCCGCCTGCTGGCTGGACTTACGCAGGAAGAGCTCGCCACAGCCGCCAAGGTCAGTCAATCAACCTATCAGCGCTGGGAAAAGGGGGAGCACCCGATCCCGGAAAAAAAACGAGGTGTCCTATCCAAGAAATTAGGCGTGTCAGTCAACGAGCTGCAAGGTGAAGAAGAATTCGATCTTTTTGGAGTAGAACAAATTAGTGCCGATCGCACCTACTTTGGTGAAGTAACTTTCCACTTTGGTGCAAACTCCAAACCGTTGTTGCTGTCAATTACAGTCAGCACACGATCTTCTATTGTTGCAGATATCCAGGACCAGAGCTGGCCTTTCATCGTAGTAACATCAGTCGACAATCGCATTGTCTGCATCAGGAAAAATGCAATTACCGACATCTATCTTAACAGCGAAGCTTTCGACGACTTTGGTCCGGAGGTCCGCGAAGACTATGACTATATTGGTCCAGCACCATTCGATCGTTTCTGGGAACTAGTCGAAAACATTGAGTGTCTTGAAATGTGTGATGAATTCTCAGAGGAGGAAAAAGATCATATATTGAAAATGTTCGGAATGAGAGAAATTGAACACGAGGCGGTGCCGACTGAACACGATGGGGGAGAAAAGTTACCGGATGTAGAGAAATACATGTCGATTGCACGAGCCATCTCATGGCAACTCTCATCTTCCGGGAAAGTGCGCAATGAGTACATCGCCGATAATATTGAAGTATTCAATATGTTCGAAGAGATTACAAACGTGCCAGAGAGCTTCGCGCTCATCGACATCGAGGGATACTATAAAACAGCGATTGTAAATATGGACGCCGTCGACTATTTCTCTGTCCCACTGCATAAGTACAACAAAGGCCAGCTGGAAACGCTAGATAAGGAAGACAACCTTGAATAGCCGGCAGTCATAAGCCACAGCATTTGCCATTCGTACAGAACTCCGGCGTCATGAACAAAACATTATTGCCAGTCGACATAAATCTTCCAGAGCGCACCTTGCTAAACAACGGAGCAATGTTCGTTGTTCTACGCACCCTCGATGAGCTGGACGATTTCAGGAAAAATCACCATCACCTATTTCAGTTTGCTGCGCAACCAAGAGGACTAGTCGGCCAGCCATATTTTCTGAATGAATATGAGTGGGTATTCGCGCCTTCAAAAGCATCGTTAGTAAATGCATTTTGTCGCTGGGACCAGATAGGCATCAAATGTCAATGGTATGACTGGGCGACTGACGAACCAGCTGAGCATGCAGGATGGTTTACAGATAGACAAAATTATCGTGCGGAGCAAATTGCACGAAACCGATGGTCAATCACTGACGAACGGGAATATACCGAAGACTGTATAAAACGTACAACAGCATCGTATCGCGGGTGGTGGGTATTAACAAATTTGCCTGGCGGAATGTGTGATTCAGACTGGTTTGAACCATTCGGTCATGAAGAAATAATTGACCGCAACCTGTCGCCAGATCACGTAGCGACGTTAATGCAGGAACTAACATTTGACGCGTGGAATAAATCTGATTGCAGCGAATTGGAATGCTTCAAAGAAGAGGATATCGACAGGTTCATCGCCTACTGGCGCGCTGAACAACATGATGGCGCCGAATATTATGGTGCGGAAAACGAAACAATGACGAGATAGGATTTGAACATGGGTGAGGCAAAACGAAAGAGGGCGTTGGGCGTGTCCCCGTTGTCACTTAGCGGAGAAAAGTTGGATGAGACAACTAATCATGACCTGTTCTACCCGCAACAGGTGTTGGAAACATTTTCAAGACAATGGCCAGGGCTCTGGAAGGTCTGCGAAAGCGCACGTCTCAATCCTGACAATTGGTTTGTAAGTTCCTGCGTATGGGAATCGTGGTGTTTTATGCCGATCAACGCCATTACTGCATTTATGCAGTACACAGCACAGGACAGATACAGCCCCGAAGTTCTTGAAACATGTTTAATTGCCGAGACAAGATTAGCGGCCTCTTTGGCAGCGTGGAGGCTCACAAAAGGGATTTATCGCTTCGACCAAACTGTTGCAGAATCCATCATGAAGACGGATTTGCAGGACGACATTAATACCGAAGTGCTATTCAGATTGCCTGAATGGTGCATCTATATTCCTACACCTGGTCTGACGTATATGAATCATCCGATGCATGGATTTTTCGCATCAATTGATGACCACTTTACAGATACCGTGCATTTCGATCCAGAGCTCAATTTAGTGATGATGGTCGACATGCTAGATGAGACTTCTCAATTGAAGGAATTGAAAGAGGCCATGGCTGCTTCAATTGGGTATGAAATAGCGTGGAAATATGTGCCGATACAGCAAGTATTGACATTGCGGACGGGCACGGGAATCAGCGAAGTGGTCGAGATGATAGCTCGCAAGATTGCTGACACGTCAATTAACGTGGATGCAAAGATAAGAGAACTCGTTGAGAAAAAGGAAGGGCAGGCAACTTTCGATCAGGTGAAAGAAGGCGTGGTTTCACAAGTTATGGAGGCGCAGCAAAGCACAATAAAGAAGATGCTATCGCTCCTGCTATATATTTGCTCACAGAATGCTGATATCACACCTTATGGCAATCACAGTCACGGACTTGCCGAGGTCAAGAAGACAAAGAGAGGGAAAAGGATATTTGAGTCCGATCGCGTGAATGCATGGGATGTCGGGTTAAGAGTTGGTGCAGAAATTCGCCGTTATTCTCATGACGACAATGCAGAACATGGCGACGGTACAGGAGCATCCATACGTCCACACATCCGTCGCGCTCACTGGCATTCGTACTGGAAAGGCCCGAAAGATGATCCTGAAGCACGGCAAATCGACATCCGCTGGTTACCTCCCATCCTTGTGAACGTTGAATCGGCTGATGATACGATTATCACAGCGCGAAACATCAAATAAAGCGTTGCAAGCATAGCGATTTGTTCTGGGGGGGGTGAAGATGATCGTTGATGAAAGGCCAAATGAACTCTGCGAAGGAGAACAGAGGGTTGTCATTGATGGGAAGCTGTACAGCCGGATCATTTCAGACGACTACCCCAATGTGTACTGTGTTCAGACTCAAGGGAGGAAAGTTGCCGGGGAGTGGCAAACGCTATCCAACAAATGCAGGGCAATTATTCAGAAAATCGATGAGGCATGTGATTCAGCTCACAAACTACGCGAGGAGTGACGATGATTTCATTAGTGAACACAGGGCCTAATGTGCCTCAAGAAATATCGCCCAGGAAGAATCTAAAGCGAAATATCTTTCACTGTTCAGCAATACTGGACTGAGTGATCATGTTGTCGGACTAGATGATCAATTTCACTGGAATACGCAAAGACTCATTACTTTCAAAGTCATCATCCTGCCTTCTGGAGATATTCCCCTCGTTATGCGGCGATTGACGTAACCGGCAGCTGCGCTATAATTCACAGTACCGCCTGCCGCCTCGGGCGCGAAAGACACAGGGCATTCCAACTAGGCCGCTCCCGGCCGCTAGCTTCACCCACAAACCTAAACCGTTCACCGATCCAGAGCCCGGTAGTGCATGCGCTTGTCGAGCGCATCCGCGACCGCGTTCGGTCATCGGTTTTTGGCATCGCCAAAAACGGTGCAGCCCGTCGCTGCAGATCGAACATGCCGTTTTCCGCAAGGAAGCGGCTTCACGTGAGAAAAATCATGGAAAAAACAAAAGTCGAATATCTGATGGACGATACGCTCGACTGGTTTGTTGCAGTCGCTCTTGGAATGAATCCGTTCCTGGGCGTCAACAATCGGGTCACGGTATATTCGAGAGACGGCAAAGGCAACATTACCGGCAACTCTTGGTTCCGTCCGCACTTCAACTACGCGCAAGGCGGTCCGATCATGGACCAAAAAAGCATCGATACCTACCGCGTTGAACATGGCTCCAATCATGATTGGGTCGCAGAACGACTGCTAAGCGTAGCGGGCGGGTCTTACGTGCACGTGTCGCAACGCGGACGCACCAGACTTATCGCCGCGATGCGGTGCATTGTCGCAAGCGAGCTCGGGAAGGAAGTCGACGTGCCGGCTGAACTTGCGCCCAAAGAGTTTCGTCAATACCCAATTAACCTTGATTTGGCATTCGCTGATGTCGGGGGGGAACTGGGAGGACTCTGGGGGCAATTGGAGGATGCCGAGAACGTTTTGGCTGAAAAATTGAAGGATCTGCCGCGAGGTACTGCGGTTGCTCTGGATAACGATGTGTGGTTTCTGGTTGTCGAGGAGGCAACCCGGAAACTGTGTATCGGTCAATTCGACAACGGCGTTGCAACCAACGTCCACAGCCGTTTGGATTATGGTCTGGATTGGGTCGATGTTGGCGAAGACGACCTGCTCAAGGCCATCGAACGCGTCAAACTTGCAACGGAGAAGTTCAATACCGTTGCGGTCACCAGCTTCGATCGGAACTAGCTTCCGGTTTGGCTTGACCCTGCTTCCCGGACTACCGGGGAGCAGGGGCTGGTTTCCTGAAATTTCAACTGATAGACCACAAAGAATAGGGTAGTGCCTGTGCTCCTTTCGAGCCCAGTTGCGACCATGTTCGGTCATCGGCTTTCGGCCATGAGCTGAAAAACGGTGCGGGCCGTTCCCCGCAGTTCGAACTTGTCCACCCCGTAAGGGATGGACGTTCCCTCACAAGGAGAAAACAACCATGACGCTGATCAAAAAGCTCAAGGCGAGGCTGGCTTCGGCAACACAAGGTGTATGGTTCAACATTCCGTTGTTGGCCGTGGAAACCGAAAACGACGGGGTTCATGCCCGCGAGACCACCGGCGACAACGCCGAGTTCATCATGCTGGCTCACAACATCATGCCTCTGCTGATCAAGGCCGTCGACGAACTGGAAGTTGCAGTTCTCGAACTGCAATATCTGAAGCCGGAACGCTTCGATGATGAAGAGCACCAGGCAAAGTGGGAAAAGAGCCTGCAACAGAAGCTGGATCTGCTCGCCATTCTGAATAGCGAGGTGGACAATGGATAAGTCGCAATCGCCCACTACTCCCCGCTTTCTCAGGCCTGCGTTCTATTCCGACGGTGTCGGCGCCATCGATCTCGCTCACTACCGCGAGGACGGTTGTCTGGTGTCCGAATTCGAAGGTGAAACACTCGAACAAATTCGTCTTCGCTATCCAAATGCAGAAGTGATGGAGTTCGACGACGCCTGCGATCGCCACGAGAGTACGTTCAAAACAGCGGTCTCCGAGATTGATGAGGAGCAGTTCTTTGACGCGCTCGAAGTACTTCCTCCTCAGGGTTGGAAAACCGTGGACGGTGTCGAGTCTTTCTACATGATGGAAAGGCTGTCCGGAAACGTCAGCAGCATCTACGCCAGGCATGGCAAACGCTTCTTCACATTCGCCGATGTGGTGCCGATGTCGGGTGCCGCGATCGCTGAGCGTGTCAAGCAATTCGCTTCAGCCTGAACAATGCCTAGCCCGGTGTCCGCAAGGACATCGGGAAAGGTTTTCTTAGCGTGAACTGAGAGTGGTGGTGCATGCGCAAAGACGCATATGCGACCGCGTTCGGTCACGCCTTTTCCAGCATCGCTGGAGAACGACGCAGCACGTTGCTGCATTCAAAACATGGATGAGCTCCGAAAGGGGCGAGTTCTTTCTTTCAAAGGACAAAAATGAACTATCAAGAGAAATCCCGGACGTACACAGTTCCGGAGGCGCTCGATATGGCTGTGCACATGGCGTTCTTCATGGATGGCATGCTCGTTCACAGCGCGAAACTGAGCGGATGCCGCGAGCAGATGGATCTCGGGAACATTGAAATGGTCACCGAGTTGGCCACTTACGTGTTCACGCTGATCGATCTCGAAGTCAAAGCCGCAAAGGTATTCGACGGGAACTATCCGGGGGTGATCGATTACGAGGTATCCGAGGAGTTCGGTAAGTGGTTCGCCACGGAGACCCTCAAAAACACAAGTCTGCCCACCCACGAGGAAGCGTATCAATACCTGGTCAAAGCGGTGTATGACTTCTTCGCCCAAGGGCCGGCGGTTACTGACCAGGAAAAGGTTCTGCTTCGCAGAGCGCTCGGTATCAGTACGGGCGATACGCCAAGAACGCTGGTGCTTGAAGCGTACGCAACCGGTTCGGGCGAAGTCCCCAGCCCCGCGTATCTGTCGCTGATGGTTGACGACTGGCTGATTGGCGAGTTGCATCGCCTCCTGCAGGCAGTAGACAACAACGGTCTCACTACCGCAACAGTCGGCATCGACACGCTCGGCATTTTCAAATGGGATGAGAGTCCGTCTAACATCACTTGCAATGAGCTGGTGGTGGACCAGGATGGTACGTTCTACATCACTGGGCTGCTTGGTTTCGGTGACTACAGCGTCGAAACTCGCGCGCTTGACATCACTGATATCGAAAACGCTTTGGCCGGCGAGTTCCCGGAAGTGAACAACCCGTTCAAGGTATCCAATGGTCGTTTGTACTACTCGACCGGCGGCAACCTCGAAGACCTGGT